>Ga0210386_10001538_pt1 | contig 20545 bp, 18 predicted proteins | sample IncBWH32OmetaG_FD_160091 | JGI IMG/M metagenome (GOLD analysis project Ga0210386, IMG submission 160091) | Forest soil microbial communities from Barre Woods Harvard Forest LTER site, Petersham, Massachusetts, United States - Inc-BW-H-32-O ...
CTCTTGTTGCCGGGCTCGCGCCTGATATCGACGATCTCTGGATCGGCACTGACACCGTTGTAGTTCGGGTGGATGAAGATCTCACCGAAGCGCCTGGTGAACGCCTTGTGCCGATCCCTGTCGAGCGTCTGGTCGCGAAAGAAGATGACACCGTAATCAAGGAGCGCCTGACGGATCTGGCCGATCACGGTATCGTCGAGATCCTGTGCGACATTGACGCCACCAATCTCGGCGCCCAGTGCGCCGGCGATCGGTGCAATGTCTACGTGGCTGTTTCGCATTGACGGGTCCTCCACGGCCGGACGTTGGCCATTGCGGAACGGGGGGTCAAGCCGCTGGCATATTCATCCCGTGGACCTGGCTGCGTCGCATAGGCAACCGCGCGAGAGGGTGGCACTATGGGAGCCAACAACAGCCAGCGAGGGAACGGCGGCGCATGAAGGACAAGGTCGACGTTCTGATCATCGGCGCCGGCGCTTCCGGGGCCGCGGTGGGTTGGGGTCTGGCTGAGACGAAGATGCGCATCCTGTGCCTGGAGCAGGGCGATTGGATGAAGCCGTCCGACTATCCCTCCAACGGGCGGGATTACGAGGCGCGGGTGTTCAGCGACTACGCCACCAGCCCGAACATCCGCAAGCGGCCCGCTGACTATCCGATCAATGACGACGCCTCGCCGATCAAGGTGGTGAACTTCAATGCCGTCGGCGGCTCGACCGTGATGTATACGGCGCATTATCCGCGCCTGCATCCCTCGGATTTCCGCGTGCGCACGCTGGACGGCGTGGCCGATGACTGGCCGATCGACTATGCGACGCTGGAGCCGTTTTTCGCCGAGAACGACCGCATGACCGGCGTCTCCGGGCTGGCAGGCGATCCGGCCTATCCGGCGCACGCGCCGCCGATGCCGCCGCTGCCGCTGGGCAAGAGCGGCGCCAAGATCGGCCAGGCGATGAACCGGCTGGGCTGGCACTGGTGGCCGTCGGACAGCGCGATCGCGACCACCGAGTATGACGGCCGCGCGCCCTGCATCCATCTGGGCCACTGCACGCCGGCCTGCGCGCAGGGGGCGAAAGCTAGCACCGACATCACCTATTGGCCGCATGCAATCCGCGCGGGGGTGCAACTGCGAACGAACTGCCGGGTGCGGGAGGTGACGATCGGCGATGACGGCATGGCGACGGGCGCGGTGTATTACGACGCGGACGGCATCGCGCAGTTCCAGCCGGCCGAGGTCGTCATCATGGCCTGCAACGGCGTCGGCACCGCGCGGCTGCTGCTTCATTCCACATCCGGGCGGTTTCCCCATGGGCTGGCGAATTCCAGCGGGTTGGTCGGCAAGAACCTGATGTTCCATCCATGGGCGCAGGTCATCGGGTATGTCGACGATGCGATGGACGGGCATCGCGGGTCACCGTTGAGCCTGTGGAGTCAGGAATTCTACGAGACCGACCGATCTCGCGGCTTCCTGCGCGGGTTCAATTTCCAGTTCATCCGTGGGGTGGGGGTCGGCGCAGAGGCGGTGCAGGCGGACGCCAGGGGCCTGCTGCCCTGGGGCGAGGACCATCACGAGGTGTTTCGCGGCATGGTCGGGCATCGCCTGCAGGTGGGCATCTGCACCGAGGATCTGCCGGAAGAGTGCAACTGCGTCACGCTGGATCCGGTGTTGACGGATGGGCACGGTATCCCCGCGCCGCGGATCGCGTATCGGATCGGCGAGAATACCAACCGCATGCTGGATTTCGCGATCGCGCGCGGGAAGGAGGTCCTGGAAGTCGCGGGAGCGCGGCATGTCCATACCACGCGCCCAGTGGTCTACGGCGGCTGGCACCTGCTTGGAACGGCCCGGATGGGGGATGATCCTGAGCGATCCGTGGTGAATGCGTGGGGCCGCAGCCACGACGTGAAGAACCTGTTCATCGTCGATGGCAGTATCTTTGTCACCTCCGGCGGGGTGAACCCGACCAGCACGATCCAGGCGCTGGCGCTGTATATCGCCGACAGCATGAAGCAACGCCTGGCAACCCTGTTCGATTGAGGCCGGAATGAACGACGCGACCATGGGCCCCGCGGTGTCGCTGCACGCCATTGGATCACTCGAGCAGGAGACCATGCGCCGCGTGATCTGGCGGCTGCTGCCCGTCCTCATGCTGGGCTATTTCTGCGCCAGCCTGGACCGCGCGAATATCGGCATGGCCGCCACCACCATGAGCCCCGCGCTCCACTTCTCCAACGCCCAATTCGGCTTCGGTGCGGGAATATTCTTCCTCGGCTACCTTCTGATGGAAATCCCGAGCAACCTGATCCTGAACCGCTTCGGCGCCCGGATCTGGATCGCGCGCATCCTGGTGACCTGGGGTCTGATCTCCGGCCTGACCGCTCTCGTCTGGAACGACTGGAGCTTCTACACTGTCCGCTTCGTGCTGGGCCTCGCCGAGGCAGGATTCTTTCCGGGCGTGCTGCTCTATATCACCTGGTGGTTCCCGGCCCGCTATCGCAGCCGGATGGTGGCGTGGTTCATGTCGGCAGGTGTGATCTCGCAGATCCTTGGCCCGCCGCTGGGCGGCGTGCTGATGCACTTGCATGGGCTGCTCGGCATCGCCGGCTGGCAGTGGCTGTTCATCATCGAAGCACTGCCGTCGATCATCACCGGCTTCCTGGTGCTGCGCCTGCTGACGGACCGCCCGCGCAGCGCGGCTTGGCTGCGGCCGGAGGCGCGCGACTGGCTGGAAAGCCGCCTCACCGCCGAGCGCAAGCAACAGGAAGCCGTGCGCACCTATTCCTTGGGGAGCACTTTCACCAGCCCGAAGGTCTGGCTGCTGACCTTCGTGCAGTTCGGCCATCAATATGCCGGATATGGACTGGTCTTCTTCATGCCCCTGATCGTGAAAGGGCTTGGCGTCGGCCGCGACTGGATCGGACCCGTCGCCGCGATCCCCTATCTGTTCGGCTTCGTCTCCATGATCGCCTGGGGCTACAGCTCCGACCGTCGCGGCGAGCGTGTCTGGCACGCCAGCTCCACTATGTTCATCGTTACAGCCGCGATGATCGGCTGCAAGTTCATCGGCGCCGATCATCCGGTGCTGCTGATGGTGGTGTTGTGCATCGCGGTGATCGGCAACCAAGGCTTCGCGCCGTGCTTCTGGTCCATTCCCGGAACGATGCTGACCGGAACCGCCGCGGCGGGCGGCATCGCGATGATCAACGCGCTCGGCAACCTGGGCGGCTGGGCCGGCCCCGCGCTGTATGGCCTGGTGCGCGATGCCACCGGTAGCACGAATGTCGCGCTGCTGTTCCTGGCGATCGGGCCGCTGATCTCCGGCATCGTGCTGGTCCTGGTGGGCCATGACCGGCGGCTGGAACAGGTTCCGCCGGCAATGGGGGCCGGCGCATGAAGCACAAGGTCGACGTTCTAATCATTGCCTCGGGGCATCCGCATGGCGGTGGCGCTATATATTGCCGACAGCATGAAGCAACGCCTGGCAACCCTGTTCGATTGAGGTTGACATGACCGATGCGTCCCTGACCGAGACCGAGATCGCCGACCTGCGCGGCCTGGCGGGCATGATCGTTCCGCCGAGTGCGAGATACGGCGTTCCGGGCGCCGACGACGACATCGTCTTCGCCGACATCGTCGCCAGTGTCGGGCGCGACGCCGACGCCGTGCGTGCCGCGCTGGCCAGGCTGCGCACGCTGGCAGGAGGACCGTTCGCGGCGCTGGATGTCGCGCGCCGTGCCGAGGTGGCGGCGACGCTGCGCGCCGATGGTAGCGTTGCTGTCGGCGTGCTCAGCCGGATCGTGCTGCTCTGCTATTATCGCGATGACAGGGTGATGGAATCGCTTGGCCTGGAGGCGCGGCCGCCGTTTCCGAAAGGGCACGAGGTCGAGCAGGGGGACTGGTCGCTGCTCGAGCCCGTGCGGGCGCGAAAGCCGTTCTGGCGCCCCGTGTCATAGGGGCTTTGGCGCGGGCCTATGTGGGTCAGTCGCCGCTGATGATGACCTTGCCGATATGTGTGCGGTCCCCGAAGTAGCGGTAGGCGTGCTTCGCTTCCGCGAACGGGAAGACACGGTCGATGACCGATCGAAGCCGATGGGCCCGGCACCGGATAGAGACCGGCGAGACCCCTGACGTCACGGTCATTCACCGACCGGGCGTGGATCCGGATCAGCGCCTCGTTCGGGCCGCGCCGCGGCTCGGGACGCTCGCCGAGTGCCAGCCCGTCAAGGCCGGCGCCCAGGCGTTTGAAATAATAGGCATGCGTCGCTGACACTCTCAGAGAATGAACAAGTAATCGGTCAGGATGCGGCCCTCGTCGTCGACGCGCAGCACCGCGCGGCCGCACGCAACGACCCGCTGACCGGCGGCGGTCAGCATTTCCCAGTGGAACGTGATGATATCGCGCAGCGACCGCGCGTCGTGGCTGGCACGAAAGCGATGACCGCTGTCGCGCACGTTCTTATTGTAGGAACCGATGATCCGCTGTTCGAGCGCGTCGTACCCGCGCGCCTCGCGCAGGTCGGTATAATGCTGCCCGTCGGGCACCCATAACGCGGCGATCTGCCGCCGGCGGCGCTCGGGATCGCTTTCGTTCCAGACCGCCACATACTTATCGGCGAGGTCCTGTGCATCGAACATGCTGATCTCCTCGGGTGATATCGCAGCGTGGTTGCTTCGGCCGCAACATGGGCGCAGGCACCGCGGGCGATCGATGACCTCGCAGGTCAGAAAGCGCCATGCCCGTCGATTGGAACTTGACCTGAGAGGTCATGGCCCGGCGGCGCGGAGATGCGATAGGGTCAGCGGCATGACCGGAAAGCCGCTTCCCTTTGGGGTGCTGCTCCGTCGTTGGCGCCAGAGCCGTCGTATGACGCAAGAAGACCTGGCCCTGGCGGCAAGCAGCTCGACCCGCCACCTGTCCTACCTTGAGACCGGGCGTGCGCAGCCGAGCCGGGACATGGTTCTCCGCCTGGCGGAGCATCTTCAGGTGCCGTTGCGTGATCAGAACACGCTGCTGCTCGCGGCGGGATTCGCGCCCGCGTTTCAGGAACGTTCGCTGGGCGAACTCGAGGCCGCGACGCTTGCGATCGACAAGATCCTCCAGGCACACAAACCCTATCCAGCGTTTGCCGTTGATCGGCATTGGAAAGTTGTCTTGTCCAATAGCGCGCTGCCGCAACTGTACGAGGGATGCGCGGCAGAGCTGTTGCGAAATCCGATCAACGCGGTTCGGCTGATCCTGCATCCGCGAGGATTGGGGCCGCGGATCGTCAACTTCGTCGAGTGGCGCGCGCACACAGTCACGGTTCTTCGCCAGCAGATCGAAACGCGGTCTGATCCTGTGGTTCAGGCCTTGCTCGCAGAGGTCATGAGCTATCCGGCCCCTTCGGGTGGCCTGGCGCCGATAGATGTAGAAGGTCCCCAGCGCTATGCGACGCCATTGCAGATCGTCACACGATTGGGCACGGTGTCGTTCCTGAACACCACAACGATTTTTGGCACGCCGACGGATGTTACGTTATCGGAACTGGCATTGGAGATGTTGTTTCCGGCGGATGAGGCGACGATCGCGATCGTCAAGGCAATGATGGACGAGGCAACGGCGCAGCGCTCAGGTGAGGTGGCTTTGCAAAGAGCCGGCTGATCGAGCGCCGTGGCCGATAGCGGCATTTGTGGATGCCGCCATCGACCCCGACGAACTTACAAAGGCCTACTAAGCCTTCCGCGGCGACCAGCCATACGCCTTGGCGCAGGCGCCGCCCATGAGCATGGCCCGTTCCATCGCGCTCAGGCGATCGGTATTAAGGAATGGCGTGACAGCCTGCTCGTAGTTGACGACCGCGAATGCGCGCGTCCAGTCCGTGCCCCATAGGCAACGATCGAAACCCCAGGCATCGAACACACGGGCCAGCGGGTCCCAGATGTCCGGGAACGGATACGGTTGTAGCGACAGCGTGCAGGCGCCGCTGACCTTAATCACCGCGTTCGGGCGCTTGGCGAGGTCCAGCACCTTCGGCAGGTCGGCCCACGGCTGCGGTGGCGCGGGCGGCACGCGCGGCTGCATGATGCCGAGGTGGTCGATGATGAACCGCGTGTTGGGATGACGATCGATCAGCGCGGTGCCGGTCTCCAGATTGCCCCAGCATAGGATGTTGACCGGGAAATCGTGCTGCGCCGCCGCGCGCAGGATGCGGTCGAGGCCCGGGTCGTTCGGATCACGCTCGCGGCCAGGTTCTTTCGGCACCATGATGCGGACCCCGACCGCGCCTGGCGTCTGCTTCCAGGCGGCGATGACATCGGCCACCGCCGGATCGTCCGGGTCGACCGGCTTGACGATGGCGAGCCGGCCGGGATGGGCCTTCTGCACTTCCACCGCATAGCTGGCGTCGTACTGGTACATGGAAAATGAGGAGATGAAGATCGCGCCGTCGATACCGACCTTGTCCATCGCCGCCACCATCTCGTCACCCGTGACGTGCGGGGGCCAGTTCGGCACGCTGTGCCAGGGACGCTTCGGCGTGTTCGCCTCGTACGCATGGACCTGAGAATCGATGATCGGCATCGGGGGCGCTCCTCTTTGTTATGTGAGCTTGGCGATCACAGCCGGTATGTGTCCAGAGGGGGCATGTGCGGGCTGATATTGTTGCTGCCCAGAGCCACCATTCCGCTTCCGCTCAACTTGGGCCAATTTGTGGCTATTTGACGCCGTCGACGGCTGGCGTCCCGCCTCTCAATAGCGGATTGTCAGTCTGATGCACCTCGCGGTGAAACGCAAAGTGGCTGATCCTGCTGCCCCTGCGCGTGAACTGGTCACCACGCAACGCGCACAGTGTTTTGAGCACCGAGGGCACGAACAAATAGAAACGAACCATCGTGCCACCACGTCGTACCATCATGTGCGGCGCCGTGCGCATCCACTAGTATGACGGTTCTGGGAGCCCGTTTCGCGAAGATCTTGAACAGATAAGACCGTCCCGAGTCAGTCGCCTGCGTTATGTGACACACGCAGCCTTCCGCATCGGCAATACAGCTCAGCCCGGTGACCGAATATTTCTGCTTGAGATACGCGTTGCTACGCCCATCATCCTCGTACAGGTCGAACGATGTATGGCCGTGCGGATAGATCAGCAACATCAGATCGTCAGCAACAGGCTCAGTGTCGTACTGCTTGACCGGTCCGAACGGTATGATGGCGCCGGCACGCACGAACAGCGGCAGTCTCTCCAATGGGGCGGCAACTGTGATGCTCCGCGGTCCTAGATGTGCCTCATGGGTCCAGAAATCATACCAGGTCCCCGCAGGCAGATACACAGTCGATTGCATGGCACCTTTGCGAGTCACCGGCGCGACCAGGATATCATCGCCCCAGAGATATTGCGTTCCCAGATCCCAGGCGTTGGGATCGTCGGGATAGTTCAGCACCAACGGCCGCATCAATGGCAGGCCCAACGTTCGTGCCTGCCAAGCCAGCGTGTACGTATATGGCATCAGCCGTGAGCGCAGTTCCATGTAGGTGCGGCAGATGTCCTCGACCTCTTGCCCGTGCGACCACGGCAGATGCTGCCGCCACACGTGGCCGTGTCCGCGGAAGATCGAGCAGAAGGCACTGAACTGGAACCAACGCACGAACAGCTCGGGATCGTTGACACCGACGCGATAGAAGCCGCCGGTATCGGTGCCCCAATGCGGCACGCCGGACAGTCCGACGTTCAACCCGGTGCGGATCTGCAGCTCCAAACTGGCGAAGGTCGCGTTGATGTCGCCCGACCACGGAATGGCACCGAAACGTTGCATACCGGGACCGCCTGAACGGCACAGCAGAAAGGGGCGGGCGTCCGGTCGGTCGCGGGTCTCACCTTCGGCAAACGCCTGCTGGCGCAGGAGGTCATAGCGATTGTGCAGCATCTGTGCGGAGCCGGCGTGCAACGATGCGCTGGCGGGTGGACCTTCGCCGCCATCCAGCCACCAGCCTGCCACGCCGAACTGGCGCAGGGGTTTGTGCGCCTGCCACCACCAGGATCGCGTGTCTGGTTGCGAGAAATCGATCAGTCGTTGACCATCCTTGTAGACCGGGGCCAGCGGCTGGTCGGGCAGCAGGCGTGGATAGGCTGTGTCCAGCAGGTAACCGTTTGCCTCCGCTTCAGGATGCAACGGCGAGTCAGCGTGGAGCACCGGGTATTCGTGGGTGATGACCTGGAAGTGCTGATCTCGGAAGGCTCGCAGCAGTGAGCCGGCCGCAGCGAACAGGTCGGGCTCGAACTCCAGGTGTCCGACGCCGCGGTTCCAGCCTTTTGCCGTGCCATAGCTCGACAGGAATATCAGCGCATCACAGGGCAGGCGCCGTGCGCGGAACTGCGTCGCCATGTCGCGCAGCTCGGCGGTATCGGTGAAATGGCGTGAGGACTGCAGATAACCCAGCGCCCAGCGCGGCGGCATGGTGGCGCGGCCGAGCAGCTCCGCGACGTCGCCCAGCACCTCGCGCAGAGTAGGACCGATAATGACATAGAGATCGAGGGGACCGGCGTCAGCGCGATACTCCAGCCACGCGCCGTCGCCGGCATCACCTGGCTCCAACGTGGCCGCGGCTGAAGAATCAAAGAACACGCCATAACCGACCTGTGACAGCAACAACGGGATTGCGATGTCGGCGCCCTGGCCGCGATTGACCTGGAAGTTCCACAACCGACGTACGGCACCCAGGCGATCGAACTGCGGACCGCCCTCGCCGAGGCCGTAGAGGTGCTGCTCGCCAAAGAGCCGTAGCCGCACCAGCAGACGCGGCTGCAGGTGGGTCTGGTCGAGCGCAAGGTGCAACCGCACCGCACCGTTGCCGTCGGCGAACGTCATGCCATCGGGCGCTGTCGTCACGGTCAGCGTGTCAGTGGCAAGGCGCGTGGCGTCGATCTCGTGCGGAACGTCAGTCCAATCCCGCGGCGGCAGATAGGACGCCACGCCCGGCGCGTCGCGTCCCAGGCGCACACGGACGATCCGTGCGGTGCACAGCGTGACCGCGACGGGAAACGGTGCCTGCGGGCGGATCACTTCGCGAGATACTCGGCGATCGCCTGAAATGCGCGACGGAACGTGCCGTTTTGCACCTGGTCGACAATGCGCGCTTCATCCTCGGGCTTGATGTCGAATTCCGCCCACCAGTCGATAAAGGTGCGGTTGCCTTCGGTGATTGGCAGCAGTCGATAGCCGGCCACGTAGCCGGTCACTGGCAGCGGACTTTCCAGGATGCAGTAGATACATTCGTGGTTGCGGTCGGACAGTGACAGCAGTTGCTCGCGCAGATGACCCCCGTTGGCGAGATGGAAATTGCGCACGCAGCCGACGGCGTCGCTGGGCAGGCCGTTTTCGATATGGCTGTCAGTGATGTAGGGATGCCACTTGGGCATGCCGTTGAAATCCCGAATCAGCCCCCAGACCGTGTCGATCGGTGCATTGATCACGTCGCTGACGTAAATTCGTACCATGACATCCTCCATGCATGCGTCATCGTCCGTGCGATCCGGTGGCGGAAACCAGCAGGCCCAGCGCCACCATCTTGTTGTACAGCGTCTTGCGCGATACCCCGAGGAAGCGTGCGGTCTCCGCGCGGCGGAAGCGGTTGCGCCGCAGTCCATCGAGAATCCATTCGCGCTCGCTGGCAAATCCGGTCCGCGCTGCGCGCGGATGCGACGGCCCGAGCGGCGGCAGATGCGCCGCGAGAATGGCCCTGTTTCCAGCCGCGAACAGCGCCTCGCGCAGCACATTGCCCAGCTCCCGCGTGTTGCCGGGCCAATCATGGCCGAGCAGGATCCGATACGTCGACGGATCAAGCTCCGCCGGCAGCTTGCCCGCGGTCAACGTATCGAGGAGATGCTGGATGATCTGCGGCAGATCCTCAAGATGTTCACGCAACGCCGGCAGATCGGCGCGGATAACACCAAGCACTTCCAGCAGCCGCCGATCCAGCACCGCGCTGTCGCGCGCCGGATCGAAGCGGGTGATGCCCACAAGTCGTACGTCCAGCGGCAGGTGATCGGTGCCCGCCACGCGGCGGAAGCCACCACTTTCCATCGCCGCGCAGAGCCGCCGCTGGCAGGCCAGATCCAGCTCTCCCAAATCATCAATCACCAGAGTGGAGCCGCGCGCCAGTTCAAGCCACCCGATCCGCCGCCGCGTGATCCCAGGCATCGCGCCCGCCTCGGAGCCGAACAGATCAGCCTCCATGCGCTCCTGCCCCGCGGCGCAGGTCAGCCAGGTGAGCCGTCGCCCGGCACGTCCGCTGCCGGCATGCAACGCGCGCGCAAGATCGCGCCGACCGGTGCCTGGCTCGCCCGCGACCAGCAGCGGTAGGTCACTCGCCAGGGCCTGTTCATAGGCGGCACGTGCCCGGATGACCGGCGACGCGTCGCCAATCAGGCACACCGGCATGCGGCGCGGATCAAGCCGGCGCTCCAAACGTGTCACGCGGCGGCGCAACGCCCCCATAGTCTTGAACGCCGCGGTCACCAGTTCAATCGCGGTCTCCAGCGGCACGCGGTCGATCGTTGATCCGCCAATATAACCATCCGCCTGCGCCGCACGGCAGACCTCATCCATCTGCTCCGGGCGTACGATGGGCCCCCCTTCCACCACGCAGATCGTATCGGCGGCGACCTTGCGCACGGTCCGTATCATGCGTCCGGCAATATCGGCGGCCTCGGTGATCGGCATGCGCGTGGCCACACCCAGCGCGCCACCGGTGTTCCAGCCCAGGTCGATGTTGACGATGTCTACGCCAGCCGCCGCCATCTGCCGCGCTTCCGACCCGGTATGCACATAGGCCAACGTCGCCAGTCCCTGCGCGCGGGCCTGCCGCAGCAGCGCGACCTCGCGCGCGATGCCGAAGCCACTGGCTTCGAGGAAGCGGCGAAAGCGGCCGTCGATCAGTGCCACTGTCGGGAAATTCGTCACGCCGTCGAAACCGGCTGTGCGCACTTCTTGCAACAGCGCGTCGGGATCAAGTCGTGGGTCGAAGGCCGCGAGGCCGATAAACACCGGCAGGTTGGTGCGTGGGCGGATCTCCGCCTTGGCGAATTCCAGTACGAAGCGGTTGGTTTCGCGCAGTGCCAGCAGCGACGCCACCGATGGCTCGCCCATGCTGCGCAGATGTCCGGCGTTCAACGCCACCAGGAAATCCGCTCCACCCCGTGCCGCGGCCTGCGCCGCCATCCCGGTGCCAATCGCCGCCGCCACCAGGAACGTGCCATTGCGCGCCCGCGCCGCGCGCAACATCGATCGCACGTGCTCGGCGGGTGCCGTCACCGCTTAGCCGAAGCTGGCGATGTAGTCCTGCACCTTGATCAGCGCGTTGGTGCGTGCGGACTGGATGGAACCGAACACCAATGCCGAGGCCTGCACATTTGCCTGCACTTCGGTCTCCATCGCCGGACCGCCGTCACGCCACTGCGCGAATTTCTCGATCAGCCAGATGTTGATCCATTTTGGCTGCACCAGCAGCGGCACCTTCTGGCCAGCGCCCTCGCGGTGTTTCTGCCGTGGCAGATCCTGGCGGGTGAACACCTCGATCTCGCGATGGTTGAGGATGGCGGTGCCAAATTCGCAGTCGACGCGGACATATTCCTGATACCAGTCGTTCAGGCCGACTGCGGTGCTGCTCGATCCTTCGTAGATCGCGCGCACGCCGTTATCGAACACCATGGTCACGACGCCGTCGGTGTCGCCGGCGTATTCGGCCCAGTCCGGTTTCCATGTGGAGGCGAACAGCGTGTCACAGCGCCCACCCGCCAGGTCGGCAACGATGTCGAGGTGATGGATGGCGCCCTCGATCAGCATCGGGTCGTCCATGGTGTGACGGAACAGCGCGCCCCATGCCATGTGCTGGCGCATGTCCGACTGATAGCGGCAGGAGATGTTGTTGACGCGGCCAAGCTTGCCGGAGCGGATGATGCGTCGCAGCGTCGTCTTGTCCTGGTCGAAGCGATGACTCATCGTCACCGCCATCTTGCGGCCCGCTGCCTTGATCTTGCTGGCGATGCGCACCGAGCCCGCCATGGTATCGGCGATCGGCTTCTCGCTGAGGACGTCCACGCCATGCGCGATGGCGATGTCGACGATGGCCTCGTGGAAATTCGGCGGCACCACGACGGTGCAGAAATCCGCCGGCGTGCCGGCGAAGGCCCTGTGCGGGTCGGTGAAGCAGGCGTTGTCGGGCACGCCAAGCATGTGCGCGCCGTCGGCCAAGGCCTTCGGATCGAGATCGACCAGCGCAACCACCTCGATGGTGCCATCATCGACGTTGGCACGCAGGAATTCGCGGCACCAGCGCTTGCCAAAGCTGCCGATGCCAACATGGATGACGCGCTGTTTCATCAGATTCTCCCTGGCATCGGTTCGGCCGGTCCGTGCGTGTGGTTCCACAGATGGCCCGTGCGTTTGCGGCCATACAGCGTGGTTTCAAAGAAGACCGCCTTCACCGGCGAATCGATCAGCGGGAAGTCGTGCGGATGGCCAGTGCCGATGCACAGGCAGTCGCCTGGGCCGACCTTCGCGTGGCGATCATCGACGACCACTTCACCGGTGCCGTCCAGGATGATCCAGTACTCGTCGCAATCGTGATAATGCCGATCGATGGCGGTATGTTTCGGATAGGTGACGGGATCGCCCTTGTCGCCGGCGTCCGAGTGGTTGACGCGAAAGATGCCGCAGCCGGCCATGTCCTGACCCCAGTGGCCGGACAGCCGGACGAACTGCCCGGGGTCCGCAGCGCCGACCATGGTCCAAGCGCCGTCGGTCGGGTCGAGGTCGATGAACTGTGCTTCCTTCAGCAGCAGGGTACGGCCGTTGCGGCGGAGCTGGCAGGTGCCCAGCGTGCCGATCAGCCGTTCGGTTCGCGTGCTCGGCGTGTGCGTGATCGTCTCACCGCGCTGCAATGTAACAATCTCGAACCGTTCCAGCTCGCACCAGACGGGTGGTGTGGTGTCGGTGCAAAAAAGCGTCATGTGGCTGTGTCTTTCGTGATCGTGGCGCTGCGCCCTGTCAGGGCACGGAACTGGCGCATGCGCTCGGTGATGGCGGTTTCCACCGGCAGTCGCTCCATCGAGCTGGCGCCGTAGAATCCGTCGCAATGACGGCAGGTATCGAGGATGTATTGTGCGTCGGCTGGCGTGGCGATCGGGCCACCGTGGCACAGCACCAGGACGCCGGGCCGGACCTGCTTCGCGGCCTCGGCCCAGGCGTCGATCAGGGGCGGGCAATCGGTGAGTTTCAGCGCTGTCTCAGCGCCGATCGTTCCGCCGGTGGTCAGGCCCATATGCGCGATGATGATGTCGGCGCCAGCCTGGGTCATCGCTACCGCGTCCTCGGCGCGAAAGACATAGGGGGTGGTGAGCAGATCGAGAACATGCGCGGCGCGGATCATGTCCACTTCCAGCGCATAGCTCATGCCGGTTTCTTCCAGGTTCTGGCGGAAAACCCCATCGATCAGGCCGACCGTGGGGAAATTCTGCACGCCGACGATGCCCATGGCTTTCAGCTCGGCTAAGAAGGGCTCGACCAACAGGAAGGGATCGGTGCCGTTCACCCCGGCCAGCACCGGGGTGTTGCGCACCACCGGCAGCACCTCGCGCGCCATGTCGCGGACGATCTCATTGGCATTGCCATAGGCGAGCAGCCCTGCAAGCGAGCCGCGCCCCGCCATGCGGTAGCGGCCGGAGTTGTAGAGGACAATCAGATCGATCCCACCGGCTTCCTCGCACTTCGCCGACAGGCCGATGCCGGCGCCGCCACCGATGATCGGCTGGCCGCGGCGTGCCATCTCTTCGAATCGCTGCATCAGATCGCGACGCTGGAACTGCGGCATAATATGGCTCCTAATTCGCGATCTCGCGGAACGCTGTGACCAGCGCGGCGGAGAATTCCGGTGCATTGATGTCGTATGGCAGGCGCATGACGCGACGTGATGCGGTGACGGCGATGCGCGCCGACAAGGTATCGAACAGCGCGGCGTCGGCAACCGGATCGTGGAATGACTGCCCTGGCCGGTCGATCGCGGAAACGCCGCCTTCCGGGATCAGCAGGCGCACCGGCCCTTCCATACGGTTGATCCGAGTGGCGATCCATTCCGCGATACCGATGTTCTCCTCGGCGGTGGTGCGCATCAGCGTGACCTGCGGGTTGTGCACATGGAGGGTGCGGCCTTCGTAGCGCGCCGGCACGGTGTCCCTGGCGCCAAAATTCACCATGTCGAGCGCGCCGCAGGATACGACATACGGAATGCGGGTGCGGATGATGGCTTCGAAGCGATCCTCGCCAGCCGGAAAGATTCCGCCCATCAGCAGATCGCAGACCTCTGTCGTGGTGACGTCGAGGGCGGCCGTGAGCAGACCGGAGTCGATCAGCTTCTCCATCGCCTGGCCACCGGTGCCGACGGCGTGAAACACCACGCAATCATGCGTCGGCTCCAGCGCGGCACACGCCGCCTGCACGCATTGCGTGGTGACGCCGAACATGGTGAGGCCGACGGCGGGGCGGGTTTCACCGGCGGCCTCGGGCGTTGCGAAGCGGATCATGCCGGCCAGCGCCTGCGCGGCATTGCCCAGCAACCGGCGTGAGATGCGGTTCAGTCCCTGCACATCGGTCACTGACGGAACCAGCCACAGGTCACTGGCACCGACATACGCGGTGACGTTGCCGGCGGCTATGGTCGACACCAGGATCTTCGGAATGCCAACCGGTAACGCGCGCAGCGCGGGCGCCATCAGCGCTGTGCCACCGCTGCCCGCCGCGCCGATGATGCCGGCCAGGTCATCTCGTCCTGGCACGAAACGTTCGAACGCGATCATCATCGCCGTGATCGCCGTGCCGCGATCAGCCAGCCCCAGCACTGCAGCTTCGCCTTGCGGATGATGGCGCGCCACCTCGGCCGCGGTGACATCGCAGGGCACGGCGTGCGGGCGCGTTGAGACATCGACCGTGCAGGTCGCGACGCCGGCGGCGCGCAGGCGCGTGGCGATGAAGCCGAGTTCCGGTCCCTTGGTATCGAATGTGCCGCAGACATAGGCCCTTGGCATGTCACTCCCCTTCACGCGGCCGTGCTGGCTTGCCCCCTCTGGCTTGCTGCTCTCTGGCCGGGCGGTCGGCCGCAAGCTATCAGAGACTGGGTCCGGTGAAAGGCGGCGGCGTGTCGCAGAAGGGTAAAATTGAGCAACCAGCGCTGCGCCTGATCACGGCGTGGCCCCCCGCTTGCTCGCCTGGGCAGCCGCCCGACGCGACGCTGCTGCTGTGCCCTTTCCTGGCAGGGCTGGATCTGGCGATGGCGTTCTGGCTCGGTGCACTCGCTTGGCACGATGCGAACGCGACCCTGCTGGCCGCGATCGGTACGCCGGGGCGGGCGAGCCAGCCGGTGTATGCTGGGGTGTTTTGTGTCGATCCATTCCGTCGCGATGGCGATTTGTTCGCCGCGCTGCGCCGCGCCGGCATCGGCGGCATCATCAACCTGCCGACAGTCTCGGTGATCGACGGCGATCTCAGCGCCATCTTGGGCAGTTTCACGCTCGGCATTCAACGCGAGATCGACTTCCTGCGGCGGGCGCATGAGGCCGGGTTCCGCATCGCCGCCTGCGTGGGGACCACCGAGGCGGCCGATCATGCGGTCGCGGCCGGGGCGGATTTCCTGATCGCGCATGACGGGCCACCGCTGCCGGGACAGGCTGATCCAGGACGCGCGGCCGCCGCGCGTCTGCAACGTCGTTTTATGAATGGACCAGCGGTGTCCAATGTGACGGAGCTGCTGGCCCGCGTCATGTCGGCTCCGGCGGGTCCGAGGCGGACGCCCAGTCGACGTTGACGACGCGCTGACGCTTCGACCGAGGTTACCCAGAATTTCCCAATCTCCTCCGCCGGACGAATTGCGTGCGTCACGTCCGATGTGCAACCTCTAGGCCTGGGCAGGCAGAAGACCGCCCGAACATGGGAGGATCCACCGTGCTGCGAAGGACATTCCTGGCTAGCTCGGCTGCCGCCGCCGGATTTTCGGCCAACGTGGCGCGCGCCGAACCAGCGACCGTGTCGCTGTGGCACGTCTTCAACCTGGACACCGACATGATCTATGGCGGGATGAAGGCGTTCAACGAGTCGCAGTCGGCCTACCGCATCGAGCCGCGGCTGGTACCAGGCGTGCAGATCGTTACGGAGCTGATCCGGGCGATCGCGACGGGCTCGGTGCCTGATCTGGTCACGCTCGACAGTCCGGTGGTGGCGAGTTTCTCCGCCCAGGGCACGCTGACGGATCTGACGGATCAGGTCGTGCAATCAAAGTTCATCAAGCCGGATGTCTACTTCAAGGGGCCGTGGGCGTCGGGGCAGTGGCGCGGCAAGACGTATGGCATTCCGCGCGACGCCAATACCCTGGGGCTGTACTACAACGCCGACATGTTCCGCGCCAAAGGGATGGATCCGGACAAGCCACCGCGCACGTGGTCGGAGCTGAAGGCGGCCGCGCAAAAGTTGCGTGATCCGGCGAAGAATGTGTACGGCTTTGGTTTCTGCGCGACGCAGGCCGAGGAAGGCGTGTTCCAATGGCTGCCGTTCCTGTGGCAAGCCGGCGGATCGGTTGACAAGCTGGATCAGCCGGAGGCCGCCGCGGCCCTGCAGTACGTGACCGATATGGTGCAGCAAGGGCTGGCATCGAAGGATGTGATCAACCAGAGCCAATACGAGGTGACCAACACGTTCATGGCCGGCAACATCGCCATGAGCCAGGGTGGCCCGTGGGAGCTACCGCGCATGTCGAAGCAGGCGAAGTTCGAATGGCGGTTGGCACCATTGCCGGTGAAGGACGACAAACAGATCAAGGCCGATTGCCTGGGTGGTTACGATTTCGTGGTGCCCAAGGGTGCGGGGCAAGTAGAAGGTGCGTTTCGTTTCATCGAGTTCATGTCGAACCCGAAAATCCTCAATGAGGGTTGGAAAAGCGGCCGCATCGGCCCTCGGACGGATGTTATGGTGCAGGACCCGCTGTGGCCGCAGGCCTATGCGACGTATCGCGGTGAAATGTCCTATGCGCGCCCGCGTGGGCCGCATCCGCAATGGCCGGATATTTCGCGACCGATGCAGACCGCGATCCAGCAGGCGCTGACCGGCGCCAAGTCACCGGCTGATGCGCTGCGAGAGGCGGCGGCCAAGGTCGATCCGATCCTGGCCAAGACGCCGCTCTGACCCGAGCACATGCGGGCCGGACGCGCCGCCGTCGGGAAGATAGGTCGGCGGCGGCCGGTGCTGCTGTACGCCTTCCTGGCGGCGTCGATGCTGTACCTGTTGGTCTTCATCGGTCTGCCGATCGTCTACAATCTGGTGATGAGCGTGCAGGAGGTCGAGCTCGGCAATATCAGCGATCTCGTCCGCCCGTTCGTCGGCCTGGAGAATTACCGAGAAGCCTGGGAAGACCCCTCGTTCCGCACGGTGCTGCTGAACTCTGCGCTGTTCGTGGGGGCCAATGTCGTCGCGCAGGTCGGCATCGGGCTGGCACTGGCGTTGTTTTTTGCCCAGCGCTTTCCGGGTGCGCATGTCCTGCGCGGATTGCTGCTGGCGTCGTGGGTTTTGCCGGCGCTGGTGGTCGGCGCGTTGTGGAAGTGGATCTTCGCCACGGACTATGGCGTCGCGAATTACGTGCTGACACGCCTGCATTTGATCAGCGGCGCGATTCACTGGCTGTCCGACCCGACGGTTTCCCTGACCGCCGTGACGATCGCCAATATCTGGTTCGGCACGCCCTTCGCCATGATCCTGGTCGCGGCCGGTCTCACCAGCATCCCGGAAGAGCAGTATGAGGCGGCGTCGCTGGATGGTGCCGGACCGTTGGCGCGCCTTCTGCACATCACGCTGCCCTCGCTGTGGCCGACGCTGGTGGCGGTCGCCTGCCTGGTGACGATCTACACGATGCGCGCCTTCGACCTGATCTTTGCCATGACGCAAGGCGGCCCGCTCGATTCCAGCAACGTCCTACCTTTGCTGTCCTACCAGCTCTCGTTCCAGCGCTTTCATTTTGGTGTTGGCGCCGCGGTGGGCAGTTTCTCCTTTATCATCGTACTGGCCGTCGCGGTGCTGTACGTGCGCACGCTGCGGCGCGAGAGCGAGGGATGATGCGCAGCCTGCGTCGCCGGATCGGATCGCGCGGGATGCGTATTCTGTGCAGCGCGATCGGCATCACGATCGTGGTGTGCTACCTGTTCCCGGTCTATTGGATGTTCGCATCCAGCGTGAAGACCTCTGCCGAGATTTTCGCCAATCCGCCCAGCATCATCCCAAGCCACCCGACGCTGGCGGCGTTCCGTCAGGTCTTCGAAAGCGAGAATGTGGTGCGCTACATGCGCAACAGCCTGGCGATCGCGATTCCGGTGACCGTGGTAACGTTGCTATTGGGCGCCAGCGGCAGTTATGCGCTCAGCCGCCTGCGGACCCGTTTGATCGGTGTGGCGTTGGTGCTGGCGCTGATCCTGCAGATCTTTCCCGATGCGCTGCTGGCCACGCCGATGTTCATCATGTTCCGGCACGTCGGCCTGCTGAACACGTTCACCGGCGTGGTGCTTGCCACCAGTGCGAAGTCGCTGGCCTTCGCACTGGTGATCCTGCGACCGATGTACCGCCAGGTCCCCGCGGAGATCGAGGAAGCCTCACGCGTCGACGGCTGTGGCACGTGGCAGACCTTCTGGCGGATCGTGCTGCCGATCATGCGCGTGCCGCTGATCGTCGTGGGTGTGCTGAGTTTCGTGCAGGCCTATGGACAGTTCGTCTATCCGCTGACTTTGCTGAGCAAGCAGGAATTACAGCCGGCGACGGTTGGTATCTACAGCTTCATCGGCGCGGAATACGCCGATTGGGATCGGGTCATGGCGTTTGCCTCGATCTTTGCGATTCCCGTCCTGATCCTGTTCTTGCTGTTGCAACGCAAGATCGTGGCGGGATTGACTGCCGGCGCGCTGAAATAACCGCACATGTCGCCGTGCGGTTTCAGAAGGCGCACGAGCGGGAGCCGGATCGCATCACCCATCGAATGCCACGTTCATTCGCGGTATCATCAACCCAGGAGAGGGAACTCTGGAGGCCATGCACGGTCTCAAGTTGTATTGAGCACCAGTTGATTTTGCCAATCCACGGCTGGTCGCGGCCAGCACGATGAATGGCGGGAGCAACGAGAGCGGCGAGGCGAGCGCCAATGCAGCGCGTCGGTGCTGCGGCAGGGCACTTAGGCCGATCACTTATGCCGCGTGGTCCGCACCGCCGGGGCGATCGCGGAGGCGTTCGCACGCACCTATTCGTAAACTGCGATCCACCGGGATATCGCGCCGGCGCAGTCTGCGATGATATCGGCGCGCCGTATGAGTTCGCTCCGGCCAATCGCGTCCGATGGGTGGCCGCCCCGACCAATGGCGGCATGGCGACGTTGCGGCGTTCCGTGTTCGGCGCGCATATGTGCCTGGTCGCTGGGTTGCCGCATAAGGTCGCGCAGTTCGCGGCCGGCCATTCCTTCGAAGGCCGGTGCACGGGTGTCAGCGCCGCGTGCATGAGTGTCCGCCAGGCCGACGATGGCTGGTGGCATGTCGCTGGTGCACTGGGACTGATCGCGCCGGAGAGCGTCGGTGTGGTCTCCGGCAGTTTGCGCGCGCGGGCAGCATTGACAGCGGAATAGGCGCATGTAAACGCTTACCAACGGGCGGTTGCTGGCGCGGCGCGCCCTGGTCACAACAGGTTCGTGGAGGGGAAGCGTCGCCATGCGACCGCGATGGGGAAGGTTGGTCTGTCGTACCTATTATGGAATGGTGGTGCTGATCGTGCCGGCGCCGCATGTTTGATTACATCATCGTCGGCGGGGGTTCCGCTGGCTCGATTCTGGCGAATCGCCTGTCCGCCGGCGGGACCAACCGTGTCCTGCTGTGCGAGGCCGGTGAAGACACACCGGATGGCCGTGTGCCCGAGGCGATCCTGGAAAGCCGGTCCGGCATCGCCTCGCGCGACCCGCGCTTCCTGTGGCACCAATTGCGTGTCACCACAGAGGTGATTCCGCATAACGACCCGACCGCGCCGCGCCCGCGCGCGCTACGCTATGAACAGGGCCGCGTGCTGGGCGGCGGGTCGTCGATCAATGGCCAGCTCGCCAATCGCGGCGCGCCCGCGGATTACGATGATTGGGAAACGCGGGGTGCCACCGGCTGGCGGTGGGATACGGTGCTGCCGTATTTCAAGAAGGTCGAGCGCGACATCGATTTCGATGGGCCGCTGCACGGCAGCGACGGCCGCGTTCCGGTGCGTCGCGTGTTTCCCGACAATTGGTCCGACTACGCGAAAGCGGTTGGCGAGGCGTTCAAGCTGGCCGGTTACGCGTATGTCCCTGACCAGAATGGTGCGTTCCAGGACGGCTATTATCCATTGGCGATGTCGAATCTGTATGACCGGCGGGTGTCCGCCGCGATCGGCTATCTGGGTGCAACGGTCCGGGATCGTGACAATCTGACGATCTCCACCGACACGCAGGTCAGCGGGTTGCTGTTCGAGGATGCGGTCTGT
>Ga0210386_10001539_pt1 | contig 20542 bp, 16 predicted proteins | sample IncBWH32OmetaG_FD_160091 | JGI IMG/M metagenome (GOLD analysis project Ga0210386, IMG submission 160091) | Forest soil microbial communities from Barre Woods Harvard Forest LTER site, Petersham, Massachusetts, United States - Inc-BW-H-32-O ...
GGTGCAAGCTGATTTTGAGGCGGGTTCCCCATGAGCACTCCCCGCATCCCGGCTCCGTTGCAGTCTCCCGCCTCGCCGAGTAGCGAAGCGCGTCCGGTTCTTCGTGCCAAAACCATTGCAACCAGGGTTACGCCGGAAGAGCTGGCCGAGGTAGAAACCGCCGCCGAAGGCGCGGGGAAAACGTTGGCCGAATGGCTGCGCGAGCTGGCTTTGAAAGCCGCGCGGGAACGTCCGGCGGACCCTACCGAGCTGCTGTTGGCCGAGGTCTCGGCACTGCGCTACATGCTCCTGAATCTCTTTCACGCGACGGCCCAGGCGAACTCCGAAGGCAAGCATCTGCTGCCCGATTCCGTGGTCAAAATCCGTGACCAGGCCAATGTGCGGAAGCTGGCCGACGCCCGCAAACTGCTCGCAGAGTTTCTGTCCCAGGAGGGACCGGATGGAGGCAAGCAGTGAGCCGCCCCATGCGTTTTCCCAATCGTTCCGGGCGGTTGTTTTGGTTCCTTTTCTGGCTTGCGGTGGGACCGCTCGTGCTCATCTTCCCGGCTTCGGCTTGGCTTTCCTGGACGCTCGAACCGCTCCAAAAGGTCTACCTCACGACCTATGCCGCCAGCTCCGTAGGGGTTGGGATTCCGCACAGCGAGATGACGATCCGATGGGTGATGAAGACCGCTCCCAAGCGGAAGCCGGTTCCCGCCTCAGCCGAGGATGTAGTCGCAGGCCCAGACCCAAAACTGCCCGTCAACCTCTCGTCCAAAGCCATTGCGGATGGCTGGCGTGGGGTGGCTTATAGCGCCCCTGAGAAAGTACCCGCAGACAGTCTTGCCAAGGGATTACGGGACTACGTTTATGACGGGGTGAGTGTCTGGTGGTTGTTTGGCCGTCCCATGCTCAATAGCCTCGCGGTGCTGATGCTCCTCTATGTGCTCCGGCTCCTGATGAAGCAGGGTTCTAGCCGGAGACAGCAGCAGGAGGAACGCCACGGACGCACGACCAAAGGCCCGGAGCTGGCCTCAGCGTTGCGGTGGCGCAGCGCAAAGACGGAAGGCATACGGTTCCGTCTGCGCTTCGAAAATGCGCCTTTGCGGTGGCTGCCCTTTGGCCCGAGCTACCGGATTCCGAAGCGCCTTGAAGCCAGCCACATTCTGATGATGGGCGACACCGGCAGCGGAAAGTCGAATGCCATTCGGCAGCTTCTTCGGCAGGTGCGGGAGCGGGGAGAGAGCGCCATCGTGTACGACCCGGCGATGGACTTTGTGAGCGAGTTCTACTCGCCCGCGCGCGGCGATTTGATTCTCAATCCGCTGGACCAGCGTTGCCCGTATTGGGGGCTAGGTGACGAGATCGACCGCGACGAAACAGCGGCGACCATCGCCGCCGCGTTTCTGCCCGAAAAAGAATATGAGAAGGAGTTTTTCACCGATGGGCCGCGCCGGATATTGGCCCATCTGCTCAGGCGCAAGCCGCAGCCCAGGGACATTCTGAGGATGATGGGCGACCCGTCGCGGATCGAGGCGGCTGTGAAAGGAACACCGCTGGCCGCCTTGCTCGATTCGGGAGCGCCCGCACAGCGGGCAGGTGTGCTTGCCAGCCTGAACATGGTGGCTGACAGCCTGGAGCTGTTGCCGGAGTGGGAGCATACGAGGCCTACCTTTGCAACATCCGAGTGGTACGCCAGCCGCAGACGATGGGTGTTTCTAACGTCCACTCCTGCCTATCGCGCGAAGATTTTGCCGCTCCATTCTGTGTGGCTCGATTTGTTCATCCTTCGCATGATGGGCTACTGCGAAGACCACACGGCGAAGCCAGTATGGTTCGTGCTTGACGAGCTGGCAAGCCTCAACAAGTTGCCGCAACTCCACACTGCCGTCACGGAAAACCGCAAATACGGGAACCCCGTTGTGGTGGGCTTTCAGGGGCGCAGCCAGCTTGAAAAACGCTACGGCCAGGACGCCGAGACCATGCTTTCGCAGCCCGCAACCAAGTTGTTTTTCAAGACCACGGAGCCGCGCGCGGCCAAGTGGATTTCCGATGCCATCGGAGAAATTGAAGTGGAACGCTTGAAGGAGTCGCGCAGCATGAGGCTGTTCGGCAGCAGGAAATCGTATGCGATGGAGATTGCAACGAAACCGCTTGTCATGGCTTCGGAAATCTCCGGCCTCGAACCGCTGCACGGCTTCATCAAGCAGGAAAACAGAGTTGTTCCCGTTCACTTCCAGTTCGCAAAGAAGCATGGTAGACAACCGGAGTTTATCGAGCGTAGGTTGCCGGAGGTTGCGCCCAGGCCGTCACCGGCAACGACGGCAGCTCGCACAGAGCAACCCAAGACACCAGCAGCGGTCCAGGCCACGCTCCCACTTTTCGATGCGCCCGCTGACAAGCCCACTGACAAGCTCAAAGAGGCGTTTGTGTGGGATGAGTCCAAGGGGATTGAACGACGGGAAGCGCGGTTTATCAGGACGAATCACTCACGTCTTAGTTGACTAGCGTCTCTGCGTTGGGAATGGGTCTGGTACGGCGGTACGTGTTTCCTTAGCGCCTGCGTTGATTAGCAGTCTTTTCGATTTCTCATAATCATCATGGTCAAGCGCATTGCACCTCGAATAACCCACGGTCATCCATCGGGGGTCATTCTCGTGGACGATTGGTGATCCGCAGTTCGCTGCATTGAGATAGTCGAGAGCTGTGCGTCCCTTTGAGTCCTTCATTCGAGCATTGGCCCCGGCTTTCAACAATTTCTCGATCTCATCTGGATCACCGTGCTGAACAAGAAGCATAAGTGCGGTCATGCCATCATCGTTGACTGCATTCACTTCTGCACCTGCATTCAAAAGGTCCTCATCCGCCATGCCCGTGACAGCAGATGCCATTAGAGCCGTTTCGCCTCTCTTGGAGCGAGCATTCACATCTACTCCCGCTTTGACTATCTCGCTCAACGGCGAATTCCCATAGGAACTAGCGGCATACATAAGAGGGGTCCATCCGCTCGCGTCGACATCAGTCAGCTTATCGCCCGCCGCTAACGCGGCTTGAAAGGTACTTTTGTCTCCGCGATGCGCCGCATCCATGAGCTTTGTCTTGCCTGGTTTGGGTAGATACTCGAAGGTGATTTCCGCGATACTTTCGGTCTTCGGATCACCATGTCGCCACTGATGTGTATTAGCGGATACATCAACAGCTAATTCCACGTCTCTGAAGATCGCCGGCGCGGCATCGCCATACTCGCCGACATTCTTCTCCCGCCCACCGATGCGCACCTTAAACGAACTACGATCGCCGTCAATCAACCCCGCCTGGTCATAGCGGCCGCAAAGCCTCCAGATGGCTGGAGTGCGAAAGCGCTCCAACAGGGAGTGCGCCTCGGCGGGTGTAATCAGTCCTCTCTGAAAAAGATCGCCCTGCTTCCAAACAACCGCGCCGTCTGCTCCAACTCTCACTTCTTCGTTCCAACGTTGCAGTTCTATGAAATCTCCATCCATCACGGTTGCTGGAGGCACGCGATCATTGGCAGTTGGACATTCTGAGCGATCCAATCCCGTTGGAGAGATCGAAATGACCTGAACTTGCCCCGTTCTGTCTAGCACCGCCTTCGTCACTGGCTGGCTATCGTCGTATCCATCGTCAGGTGGATTAAGTTGGAAGTGAAATGTGACCTTGTAGGCTGGCCCTACTAGCTCCGCTTTTGGCTCGAAGTGCCAGGCCTTTACGTTTTCGACTGCGATTCCTTGCAACATCGCAGGACCAGAGACGGGCGTTACATCGACAGTCCGACCTTCCGGTGTCTGTCGGAAGCTCACTACAACGTCACCCTGAACGCGAGCGGCTCTCGCGATGGGAGGATATTTCAGATCCGGGAGGGAATCAGGTACGACTGTCTGCGCCCGGCAAACACCGAGAGTCGTCGCGAACAACGCTAGCAAAAGCCATGTCCGTATTCTCGACATATCTGGAACCTCTTCTATCTGAGGACTATTCGCTTATCAAGGGTACACAACATGCCCAGCGACCCTGCGGAAGCAAGTTTTCGGGACTGTCAGCCATGTATCTCATAGGCGACCCTGCGCGCTCAAGGAGGTATGCTGATTGCATGATCTCTCTAGGAATCTCCAGCTCAGGGACAGGCCGCAACTCTCAGCCGTCGGTTGAAGTCCTACATGCGATTGGAGAGACCGCTGCGTGGTGCACTCACTGCCCGTTTCGAGCAGATGGCCTACGCAGTTCGTCACTTGACCCGTCCCATGCTCTTCGTGTGCCGACTCTTGATGAATTGGGCATAGATGCTTTTGTCATCGCGAAACGCGACAGCTATCAACGAGCTACCGAGTCAATCAAACGCAAGCGTTTTGAACTGCTTCGGGATGCCGCAACTCAACCAGTCAAGCTAGCGGAAGCGGAAGTGCTGGGTAGACTGCTCCTCTATGAGCCTATGGAAACTGTGTCGGACGGTGCTGCTGAGGCATCGTCGCACGGCTTCTTCGACGCGGAAGATGCTCCTCCTTGGGATACGTGGTTTTGGCTTAAGGAGAGCACAATCTTTTGTTGGGTTCCGAAGTCGCTGATCTCAGACGCTCAAGCAGGTATTGACGCGAATCCTGTTGATTGCATCCGTTGGGCAGACTGGTCAAAATTATCAGCATTGATCAATCGATGACGGTAGCCAGACTTGTGAGAATTCGTCCTTGTAGCCGTCTTCTCTTGAGTTGCGGATTAGAATCTCCCTATGCTGACGCTCTCCAAACCGCTGTCAGCGGGACAGGTACGAACGTACCATGAGCGGGAGTTTGCGTCAGAGCGGCAGAACTATTGGAGCCGCGACCAGCAGGGACATAGCGAGTGGCAAGGCAAGCTGGCCGAGCAATGGGGTTTAGAAGGCGCGGTTGGCAATGAGCATTTTGCCAGGCTGACCGAAGGCCAGCATCCACACACGGAAGCGCAGCTCGTTCGTCATCAAGCCTCCAAAACTTATGAGGGAAAATTCGGCAAGGAAGTGGCGAGCGTAGAACATCGCGCAGGTTGGGATGCTACGTTCTCCGCGCCGAAGTCGGTCTCTCTCACTGCACTTGTCGGCGGTGATGAGCGCGTAAGAGAGGCGCATCGGGAAAGCGTCCGCGTGGCGCTCAATGAGTTGGAGAAGTACACGCAGGCCCGCATCGGCAATATCCATGCGCCGGAGACAACCGGCAAATTCGTTGCGGCTACCTTCGAGCACGATACCGCCCGTCCAGTGGACGGCTACGCCGCGCCGCAGCTCCACACCCATGCTGTGATCTTCAACGTCACCGAGCGCGACAACGGACAAACCCGCGCCTTGCAGCCACAGGAGCTATTTGCATCGCAGCGCATTGCTACCAGCCTTTACCGTTCCGAGCTGGCGATGCGGTTGCAAGGGTTGGGCTACGAGTTGGAGCGCGGCAAGCATGGGCAGCCGGAGATCAAGGGCTATACGAAAGAGTATCTGGAGGCCAGCAGCCCACGCCGGGAGCAGATCAAAGATCATCTACGAGAGATGGGAATTGACGGGGCTGGGGCCGCACAGGTCGCCGCACACCGGACGCGGGACAGCAAGGAACTGCTATCGCCGGGAGAGGTACTAGAGAGACATCGGAATCTGGCCGCGCAGTATGGACATCAGGCCGACCGCGTTGTGGCCGAGGCGAGGGAGCGTGGACAGCGCCACGTTTACGAACCTGTCCGCATCGCGCAGCAGGCCGTCACCTATGCCCGCGATCATCTCTTCGAGCGTTCCGCCGTGCTGGACCGGCGCGACCTTCTGGAAGCGGCACTCAATCGCGGCATGGGTGAGACGACGTACGCCCATATCCGTCAGGAGTTCTCGCAGCGGGCCGCGCGTGGCGAGTTCCGAACGGTCGATCATGCCGGAGCGGGACAGCAGTACACCACCGCTGCCATGCTTCGCATGGAACGCGAGATCGTCGCACGGATGCAGGAAGGCAATCAGCGCGGGATGAGTGACCCGACGCTGGTTTTTCCGCAGATTCGGATTACGACGGAAGACCGCCACCCGGAGCTGAATGCCTCGCAGCGCCAAGCCGTTGACCAAGTGTTTCTTTCCCGCGAAAAGATGGTGGGATTGGATGGGGTCGCTGGTGCGGGGAAGACAACGACGCTGGCCGTCATCCGTGAAGGCGCGGAGGCCCAAGGGTACAAGGTCGAAGGTTTCGCGCCCACATCCCGCGCGGCGCAAAAACTGGCCGACGCTGGCATGGAAACGTCCACGTTGCAAAAGCATCTTGCGCGGGGACAGCAGCCGGACACCGGGGAGCGCCGCCTGTATGTGCTCGATGAATCGTCGCTCGCATCCACCAAACAGATGCACGAGTTTGTGAATCGCCTGCATCCCAACGACCGCGTGTTGCTGGTAGGGGATCGTCGGCAGCATGAGGCGGTCGAGGCCGGGCGTCCCTTCGCGCAGCTCCAGGATGCGGGCATGAAGACAGTCAAACTCGAAGAGATCGTCCGCCAGAAAGACCCGGAGTTGAAACAGGTGGTCGAGCAGCTTGCGCGTGGCGAGGTGCGCGAGGCCGTGCAGGGTCTGGAGCGGCAGGGTCGCGTCCATGAGATTCGAGGCCGCGAGGACCGTATCGCCGCAATAGCGAAGGAATACGCGAAGTCGCCAGAGGGAACGCTGGTCGTCTCGCCCGACAATCGTTCCCGCGTGGAGATCAACTTGTCAATTCGTGCCGAAATGCAGGAGCGCGGCTTAGTTAGCAGAGACGAGCATCGCATCGAGGCGCTTGTGCCGCGCCAGGACCTCACTGGGCCGGAGCGGACATGGGCCGCGCGCTACGAGTTCAACGATGTGGTGCGCTACGCGCGCGCGTCGAAAGAGACCGGCATGGAGCGCGGCGAATACGCTCGGGTTAAGAGCGTTGACGCGGAGAAAAACCTGTTGACGGTGGTGCGGGCCGATGGCTCAGAGCTGACCTATGATCCACGGCGGCAGCAGGGCGTTTCTGTGTATCGGGAAGAGCCGCGCAGTTTCGCCATGGGCGACCGCATCCAATTCACCGCGCCAGCGAATGACTTGAAGATTGCCAACCGCGAATTAGGGACGGTCGAAGCTATCGGGCAGGACGGGCAGATGCGCTTGAAGCTGGACGGTGGCCGCGATGTGCAGCTCGATCCGCGCGAGCATCCGCATCTCGATCACGGTTATGCGGTGACGAGTCATTCCAGCCAGGGGCAGACCGCCGAGCGCGTATTGATTCACGTCGATACCGAGCTGGCCGCGAAAGACCTGCTCAACAGCCGCATGGCTTACGTCGCCGTCTCGCGTGGCGCAGAGGACGCGCAGCTTTTCACCAACGACCGCGAGAAGCTGCCGCAAGCTTTAGGGCATGACGTGTCCCACGAGAGCGCCCATGTGCCAGCGATGAAGCCGGAGCAAGCCATTACACCGCCACAGCAGGAGATCGCGCCGGTCATCGAACACGGCATGGGCTTAGGACACAGCCTCTAACCTATGAATCGTGCCTGTAGAATGGTGTCTCGCGTTCAAGAAATGCACAGAAATCGAGAAATTGCCTGCACAATTCCTACACAGCCAAAAACAGGCTATTTATCTCTCGATAAATCAGGGATTTCTAAAAATCAACTCACCCCTCCAGGATGACAAACATGTCAGTATCGCGGTCGCCGAAGGTATAGAGGGTCACATTCGCGTCAACAATCTCTTCCCGGCCATATTCTCGCAATCGCTGCACCATTTCTTCAGTAAGCTTTGGGAAGGCAAGGTCACGACGAAACTCCGCAGTAATCTCTCGAACGTTCGCAGGTTCGTTGGCTTGTTCTTCCTGATTTAAGGCGAATTGATCGCCTGGAATCGTCATGTTTAACCTCTCCTGCGTGCTTCCGTAAGGATACTCATTTGAACCGCAAACTCTTGAAGGGCTCGTTTCGGGCCCGAACCCCCGCCTTAGCCGTTAGTCAGCGCCGAGCACTTTGGCTCCGGATGCCGACTTTACGGCGTGTCGCCCTAGCCATCTCTCAAACATTGACCCAATTCTTCAGGCCATGCCAGCGTCAAGTCATGGCGTTTTCTCTTCTTCATTGTTGTCGCTGCGACCAGCGTTTTGTTGGGTGAGCCGCGACATTCTCAGATCTTCCTGGAACGCCTTCTCCAAAGCTCATCCGAAATGCTCCATGTTTGTCGGTAGTGTCAGTCGACAGGCGGGCATCCGTGCCGGGGCTTGTTCACAACGGTTCAGCTGTGGAGAGATCCTATGCAATTTGTTGCTTTCACTAAGCGCACCTTCTTGATCGTCTCATTTCTGGGAATTCTGGCGGGTTTCGTCGCCTTGGTAGGCACGATCCATCAGCAGGCAGAGCTTTTCCGGCATCGGGCCCAGCTCCGAGAGCAGCGCCCGACCCTCCGGCGCGTCGTGGGCGTTGCCCGGAGATAGAGCAAACGTTATGGCCGTTCGAGCATTCGCGGCAACCATATGAATCTTGGTGTTCCATCCGCCCCGCGCCTTGCCGATGGCATGCGGGGGTTTTTTTTAGCGCGCCGGTCCCGTCCGGATGGACCTTCACCGAGGTCGAGTCTAGCGCGAACGCCTGGATCTTGATGCGCACGATCTGCTCCACCTGCAGCTTCTCGAACACCCGGTCGAGCACGCCGCTTTTGGCCCAGCGGTTCATCCGCACGTAGATCGTGTGCCAGTTGCCGAACCGACCGGGAAGGCCGCGCCTTTGCAGCCCTGCTCGGCCACATACAGGATCGCGTTGAGCACTTCCAAGTTGCTCAGACGCACGTTCCCCCGCTGCAAAGGCAGGGAATCTTCGATCTTCTCGTACTGCTGCTGAGTAAGTTCCATCCATAACTACTCTACCCATGTTAGATGTCATTAGTGTGAACACGCCCTAGCTCAGCCTTGGCTGAAAGAGTGTGCTTGTGTCGACCAGTTTGCCGCTTGTCCCCGTCTAGCCGGCGCCGGAAGGAACGCGTCCGCATAATGTAACCACGCTTAAACCTACCCTCAGAAATAGAGGCTGAGCATCAGACCCAGCTGGTGATCTGCTGATTTGGACTTTTACCCGTCTGGTTCTGGTGTTCGTAATAAGGAATGAATTCGGAGTGTTTGCCAAGCGGAAAAACACAGCCTGCATAAATAGCCGTATCACTCCACTTGCGGTACTGGCTCTCGTGAAAAAACTCGGTACTGCCATACGGAATCGGGTGGTATGACCGTATTCTCACCGATCTTTCCAGTTGCACCCGATTCCTGTACCGCCGGGAAAAGTCCCCATTCTGCCAATCCAAGTCCGCCCGGTTTCGATCCGTAAGCAGGATGTTGACTTTGGGAACTGGCAACGCAGCTGTCAGCACTGGTTTATGCGATTGGTCGGTGCCTGATCCGGTGTCGGCAAATATCTATACCCGATAGTTAACAGCAATGGCCGCGCCTTTGAATCGTCTGGGTCAAAGGAAGTGATCTCCGCTAGTTTGCTCAGTCGCGGGAGATAGATGTCGAGGCTCGGCCTAATTCCGCTGAAGTAGGCGTGCCACCTTCTCTCGTTTCTTTGGCTTGGAACGAGGTTCGGACCCCTTGTCCGTGGAACCAGAATGTGGCGGTAATCTACTTTTACTCCGCCACCTCACGCCGCTAACGCGGCGCGAGGTGGTCTATTTTTACTCCGGCGCTCACACACTGAAGCTCCGTCGAGAACGGCTGGAAAGCCGACTCCGTGAAGTGCAGATCCTGAAACGTGGAGCACCAGGTTGTCTGGCGCTTCCATGTGCTGGGGCGATGAGATCGTGTGTACAAGCTCAAATCATTGCTAATCGATCAGTAATGAAACTTGCTACTCATCCCGAAAGCGATAGCCGATATAACTGTCCGTAAGGATGTATTCAGGATGGGCTGGATCATTCTCGATCTTCTTCCGAAGCTGATTTACCAGAACGCGCAGATATTCCCTTTCCTCTCCGTACTCTGGTCCCCAGATCGATGACAGTAATTTTTGATGGGGAACGGGGCGCCCCGCATTCGCCATTAGGTGGTGCAGGACGTCAAACTCCTTCGGGGTAAGATGAAGTTCCTCCCCTTGCTTTTCGACTCGATGCCGGACCGCATCGAGCCGTATATCTCCTATTGCAAAGATTGGGTCGGAAGGCTTCGCCGCCGTTTTGGCACGTCGAATGGCTGAACGCAAACGCGCGGTCAGTTCGCGAACCTGAAAGGGCTTCGTTACATAGTCGTCGGCTCCGAGATCGAGAGCCTGCACCTTGTCATCCTCTTCCTCTCGAACCGTAAGCATAACGATGGGTAGTCCGGGATACGTCTGAGATATTTTTCGACATGCTTCCATACCGCCCATACCCGGCATGTTGACATCGAGCAAGACTGCATCGTAATCGGCCATCGGCAAGCGAGAAAGTGCCTCCTCGCCGCTCGATGATTCGCCTACTGCGAACCCCAGCGCTCCCAGCGTTTCAAACAGACTCTGGCGAATTCCGTCATCATCTTCTACGACAAGGACCTTGCTCTTCTGTTTCATTTCTTAGCGCGTTCCTGTAGGAAGAGTGAGAACAAATGTGGTGCCGTCGTCTGCGTCGCTGGTTACCCATATCCGGCCATGATGTGCCTCTACCACATGCTTCACAACGGAAAGACCGATCCCAGTTCCGGAAGCTTTGTGTGCAGAGCCAGGAGAACGATAAAAGCGTTTGAAGATTCGCTCGCGCTCTTCAAGCGGGATAAACGATCCCTCATTGTGGATGCTCACCTTTGATTGCTCCTGCTCCTTCCGGACGTCAATGAGGATTGGTGCCCCGGCCTTGCCGTATTTGGCAGCATTGTCGAGCAGTTGAAGAAGAGCCATCTTCAACAGATGTCGATCAGCGAACGCCATCACCCGTTCACCGGTGAGTGTGATACCGACAGTGGGCAATACAAATTGCCCGTCTGACTCCGCAGCGCTCTCACGCACCAGCTCCGTAATGTCGATATCCTGCTGCTTGAGCTTGAGACTCGCATTGTCGAACTTTGCTGTTCGGAGCAGACGCGTCGTGATCTCAGCAAGATGTGTGGCCTTCTGGTCGATCAGCGTAACAAGCTTCTTCTCTGTTGCAGGCAGTGTATCCATCTCCAGAAGACCCGAACTGGATGTTCGAATCGCAGTCAGAGGTGTCTTGAAGGCGTGGGCCAGCGCGTCGAGGACAGCCGCGCGGAGTTGTTCGCTCTGCCTCGCAGCCTCAGCGCTGCTTTCCGCTGCGAAAGATCGCGCACGCTCCATCGCAATCGCGACGAGCGACACAGCAGCATTTACGGATGCGGAATCGGCGGCATGTCCTTCGATCAGCAGAGCACCGATTGGTCTCGTTCCGGAACGCAAAACGCGGCGCGAGACTCTCGTTGTCCCGTTATCTTCATTGCTTTCTGTATAAAAGGCCGTACGCACTTCTCCCTCTTCGAATTCGCACGCTCCTGCTTTCGATAGACGAAGATCGTAGGCATTCCATAAGGCAACGCCTTTTGCAGATAGGGCTTCCTGGATCAAGACCACAAGCTGCGGTTCAATCGGCTCCTGAAAGTTAAGCAGGAGAATGTTCTGACTCATTTGATACAGGCGTTGCAAATGGGATCTGTGCAACTCTGATTCCGTTGCGTGGCGATGTACCTGGTCCGAAAGCCGGCTGACCACCAGAGCCACGCTTTCAAAGGTCGCGAGGGCGACCCAATCGTGAGAGTCCGACATATAGAAGCGGAACAGAGGCTCCGTAAAGAAATAATCCAAACACCCAACGGAAACCACCGAGACCGCGCTTGCTTCAGGAAATCCCCACTTCAGCGCGATCGCTGTAATTAGGAGCAAGTGGACCGACGTCGCAGAAGAGAGGTTGAAGTGAAGACGATAGGCGACGCCTGTGATGAGCAGCGCTGTTGCTATACCAGCAATGATTCTGATTGCGACATGACGGACTCTCTCAAGCAGCATTGCCTTCCTTCATTTACCACTTCGTAATAGTCTACGGTTCCACCCGTTAGGAACCCATAAAGTACCGGATTATGCCTGTCTTATGTGTTTCACGGTTCACTGAACGAGGCCGGAGACGGTACCGGCGTTTGAGGTGAATCAAATGAAATATGACAGGCTTCATCAACTCTTGTTCAAGGCCATTACGCATTGCATCCCCGAGGAAGAACTTAAAGCGCGACAGTCGCTTTTAAGAATTTGTACGTGGATCGTCATGTGCAGCATCTCATTGGGAGCGGCTGTTACGGCTTCTGCCCAGTCCACATTTGGTAGTATTCTGGGCACTGTGCAGGATGTTTCGGGAGCGGTGATTCCGGGTGCCACTGTGACCGTGAAGTCGCTCGACCAGGACCTGACCCGCACCGCCACGACCACTGATTCGGGAGATTTTCTCGCTGAGAATCTTAAACCCGGACACTACTCGATCGCAATAGAGCACGCCGGATTTGCGAAGTCCGTAGTCGCAGATGCGCAGCTCGGTGCGCGGCAGTCGCTGCGCATTCCGGTGACGATGGCCATCGCGGAGCAGTCGCAGGAAGTGGTCGTGCAGGCGGCGGGAAATCAGATCAACACCGAAGACGCGACGCTCAGCGACTCGAAGGACAACGTTGCGATGATGCAGCTTCCGCTGAACGATCGCGCGACGACCACGAGTCCGCTGGGATCGCTCGAGGTGTCATCGAACGTGCAGCAGGATAGCTCGGGCAACATAGCGCTGGGCGGAGCCACGTCGTCCATGGTCAACTTTTCGGTCGACGGCATCTCGACGAGCAACGTGCGGCAGAATGGCGCGCTGCAGGATGCGTATCCGTCGCTCGAAGGCATCGCGGCGATGAAAGTAACTTCGTTCAACAACAGCGCGGAGTTCTCGCAGGTCGGCGACGTAACGTTCACGACCAAGGGCGGCACGGACAAGTTCCACGGCAGCCTCTTTGAGTACTTCCAGAACGATGCGCTCGACGCCGATCCATATGGTTTTTCGGGGAAGGCTCCGAAGCATTTCAATACATTCGGCGGATCGTTGGGCGGCCCGGTAGTCATCCCGCACCTTCTTGACCGGCGCGGCAAGACGTTCTTCTTTTTCGACTACGAGGGCAACCGGCGGTCAACGGCGACAGCGGAGCAGTTTCTGGTGCCGACCCAGGCGGAGCGCAACGGCGACCTGACGGCGTTAGGCGGGCCGATCATCGCGCCGGGCAGCATCAATCCTACGGCGACGGCGCTGCTGAATTACTATCCGCTGCCGAATGTTACCGGCCAGTCGAATTACAACTACGAGCTGTTTCAGCCGACGCCGGCGCGCACGGATGGCGCGGACGTACGCATCGACGAGACGATCTCGACGAAGCAATCGGCGTATGCACGCTTCAGCCGCAAGAACATCACCGAGGACTATGCAAACGCGCTGCTGCCGAACGATTCGGACAGCGTGCATAACCGCAGCCTGCTGGTGTCGCACGTCTACTCCTTCAATCCGCGGCTGATCAATGAGTTCCGCTTCGGTTTCACGAACGTGTTTACGAATGTGGGCTTTCCGATTGAGGGCGCGGATGCGCTGGATCAGCTTGATCTTCAGGGCGTGAACATCAGCCAGCATCCGCTGACGCATGCGTTTCCGACCTTCAACTTCAACGCGGGCACAGGATTCACGCCGATCGGCAGGGACAAGACCGGCGTGACGCAGTCCAAGACGCTCGAGATCACCGACAACGTGAGCTACAGCGGGGGCAAGCATGCGCTCAAGGCCGGCCTCGACGCGCGGCGCGTCCGCTATGCGGATATCGAGACGTTTCTTCCGTCGGACGACTTTGGACAGTTCACCTTTCAGCCCACGTTTACCGGCAATGCGTTCGGAGATTTTCTGATCGGCGCGCCGACGACGCTCTTCTTTGCGGTGTCCAGCCCGGACGTGGCGGGCACGGCATGGCAGTATGCGGTGTTTGCACAAGACACATACCAGATCTCGAGCCGGCTGACGCTGAGCTACGGTTTGCGCTGGCAGATTTTGCCGGGCTTTCATGAGGACGGCGGCAACCTGGCGAACTTCGACCAGAGAAACAACGCCATCGTGGCTCCGAATGAGCTGGCCTCGTATCTTCAGCAGCAGAACATCGAAGCTTCGAACCTGGGGTTCCGGCAGTCCTTTAATTCCTGCGATCTGAACTACACGGCACTCCCATGCACTCAGTATCTGACGGCGAGCCAGGATCATCTGCCGCAGTCGTTGCGCAATACTTACAAGGGAAATTTCCAACCGCGAATCTCCTTGGCATGGCGGCCCTTCAACGATACGAAGACGGTGATGCGCGCAGGATTTGGCATCTTCACGATTACAAATTTGGGGCCGCTGTCGTTCAATAACAGCGGTAATCCAACATCGGCGCTGCATACATATACGAACATGACGACGGCGAGCGGCGCTCCGCTGATCCAGTTCCCGAACACAGCTCCTCCGAGCACGACGGTGCAGTTTGGCGGCGGCGGGCTCGACCAGGGTGTCGACCCGAACTATCGCGATCCGCAGGCAAACCAGTGGAACCTGACCATCGAGCGGCAGGTCGGCAACAACGACAGCCTGCGTGCGAGCTATGTAGGCATGCACACATACCGGCTGAGCATCACCGAAGACCTGAACCAGATTCCTGCGAGCACGAATCCATACCAGACAACGAAAGCGAGCCCGTATGTCGATCCCCGCGCGCCGTATCACAACTGGTTCACGCTGTGGAGCACCTTCAACGCGGGCAAGGCGAACTACGACGCGATGGAACTTGAGTGGAATCACAAGAACTCGCACGGGCTCTACTTCGACGCGAGCTACTCGCTGGCAAAGAACCTGGCCGATAACCAGGGCGATGTGCCAACTGGCTTCGCGGGGGAGGTGAACTACGGCATCCCGATCGCCGACCGCTTCAACGTGAACGGCGATTACGGAAACGTGGAGGGCACCCGGCGTGATCGCCTCCTGTTCACCGGCGTATATCAGCTGCCGGTAGGTCAGGGTCGGGCTTTTCTGAACGAAGGCGGCTGGAAGAATGCGCTGCTGGGCGGATGGGAGTTGAACAACATCACGCTGCTGCAGACCGGCCCGTGGCTCACGCCGAGCATCAGCGGATCGTATGATCAGTCCAACACCAACGTCGTAAACCGCAGCGCCTTTCTGCGGCCGGATCAGGTGTCGAATCGCCTATACGCTGGCCAGTCGCGGGCGCAGTACTTCAATCCGGCTGCGTTTGCGCCGACTCCGGCGGGTGCGGGCCGGTTCGGCAGCGCTGGTGTGGGCATCCTCGAGGGCCCAGGAACGCAGGCCGTGAGCATGGGCCTCGCGAAGGTCTTCCCGGTCACCGAGCGTGTTCACGTGCGGTTCGAGTCCACGTTTACCAACGTGTTGAACCATACCAACTTCGCTCCTCCCTCCACGCAGATCGACAACACCTCTACCTTTGGGGTTCTGAGCGCTCCCCAGACCGCGGAGAACGCAGGAAATCGGACAGGTCAGGTAGCGTTACGTATCGACTTCTGAGTGGCGCTCAATTCAATATCTATCAATCCTAGAGAGGCCTGACCATGGTTAGGCTTCTCTTCTTGCGTCAATACTTGTTTATCGACGGAGGTTCCCGCGTGAATTCAGAAGTGTTGTCTCAGGGCGTTCTCCGTCGAACCTGTGTGGACATGGCTCTCCAGAATGTCCAGATCGCGCTGTATCGTACGAACCACATCATCGCTGATCGCTGCCTCGTTCCTGAGACGCAACAACGATTCTCTCTCAATTTGCAAAACCTCCAACAACAATGCATCGGCCGTGGCGACGCTACTCCGGCCCGATACTACAACGCACGTTTTCCTAGATGCGGAAACGATGGTTGTAGATTCCTGTCTGAGCTGTCCCGTGCGGACGTTTGAGAGATGGGGATACACATGACCCCGCCTCCCACATCGGGATGCGTGGGGACTTTTTGCTCTTTTAGCCCTTTGGTTCTTCGCAGGGAATTGTTGATGTTTTGCTCCGCTCTTGACATTCTGTACCTTTTCGATTTGTTTACGAGTTTTGAGCTAACCTGTGTTCCATGTTGGCCCTGCTCTCATAGCCGACCGAAAGAGCACGTCGTGTCGTTCTTCCACCTTGTCGTCGGTAAACCGCTCGCAACTACCGAGGAGCGTGCCGAGCATATCGGTCCGATCTCTGGCATTCCCGTGTTCGGCCTTGACGCTCTCAGCTCAGCGGCCTATGGTCCGGAGGCCGCTCTAACGCTTCTCATCCCACTTGGTCTCGCGGGCATTCAACACATCGTTTCCATCAGCGTGGCCATCATTCTCCTGCTTGCGATCGTCGCCCTTTCCTACCTCCAGACCATTGATGCTTATCCCCACGGTGGCGGCAGCTACACGGTCGCTTCGGAGAACTTGGGCGAGAATGCCGGCCTGCTGGCCGCCGCCGCGCTGATGATCGACTACATCCTAAACGCCGCGGTCGGCATCTCCGCCGGTGTGGGAGCGCTGGTCTCCGCGATTCCCGTGCTTCAGCCGCATACACTCGCCCTCTGCCTCGCCATCCTGCTCCTGCTCACCCTGATCAACATGCGTGGAGTCAAGGACACCGGCTTTGCCTTCCTCATCCCCACCTATCTCTTTGTCGGAACCCTGCTCCTTGTGATCGTGGTTGGAGCGGTCCGCACCATCGCCGCCCACGGTCATCCACTGCCCATAGTCGCGCCCCCGCGCCTGCCCGTCAGCGCGTCGTTGCTCACCCTCTGGCTGTTGGCCAAGGTCTTCGCCAGCGGCTGCACGGCCATGACCGGAGTCGAGGCAGTCAGCAACGGCGTCATGGCCTTTCGCGAGCCCACGCAGAAGAACGCGAAGCGCACCCTGATCATAATAATCCTGCTCCTCATGGTCTTTCTCGCCGGAATCGCCATCCTCTGCCGCGCCTACAACATCGGAGCCACAGATCCTGGTTCCTCCGGCTACCAGAGCATACTTTCCCAACTCGTTTCCGCCGTCGTGGGCCGCGGCTGGTTCTACTACGTGACGATCGCCTCGATCCTCGCAGTACTTGCCCTTTCGGCCAACACCTCCTATGCCGACTTTCCGCGGCTCACTCGCGCCATCGCTCAGCGAGACTATCTACCTCACATCTTCAAGATTCGCGGCCGGCGTCTCCTTTACTCCCACGGAATCTATGCCCTGGTGGGCTTCACAGCCTTCCTGCTGATCGTTTTCGGAGGGGTCACTGACCGCCTGATTCCTCTCTTTGCCATCGGAGCCTTTCTGGCGTTTACGCTCTCGCAGGCCGGCATGGTGGTGCATTGGAAGCGACAGGGCGGCACAGGCGCCCGGCAACGCATGATCATCAACGGTGTGGGAGCCGTTGCTACCGGGGCCACGCTTCTCGTCGTACTGATTGCGAAGTTCACCGCAGGCGCCTGGATCACGGCCATCCTGATTCCAGCGCTGATTTTCACCATGAGCGCGGTGAAACGGCACTATGACCGCGTCAGCCGCGAGGTCGCCGTTGATTGCCCCGTTCGCCTCGACAGACTCGATGAACCGCTCATCATCCTTCCGCTCGATCGCTGGACGCGCATCACCGAGAAGGGGCTGCGCTTCGCCCTCAAGCTGAGCGACCATGTGCAGGCGGTGCATGTCGACGCCGAGGAGTGCTATGAGGAAGTGCAGCAGATGTGGCAACGAAACGTCGCCACACCCATCCGCGAGTCAGGGAGGACCGTTCCCGAGCTTGTCTTTATCTCCTCGCCTTATCGCTTCGTTATAACGCCGCTGGTCGAGTACATTCTCAAGGTCGAGTGCGACCATCCTGAACGTCAGATCGCCGTCCTCGTTCCCGAACTCGTCGTCAAACGCTGGTGGCAGGCGCCTCTTCACAACCAGCGCGCTCAACTGCTGAAGTTGCTTCTTCTCGTCCGCGGCAATCAGCGCATCATCGTGATCAACATCCCCTGGTACCTGTAACCCTGTAACTCAGCCTGCAACGAAAGCTTAGACAAATGACTCCGTTTTTCAGGGAACTACTCCGAGTTCGGATTGCCGGTGGCAGGATCTCTCCCGAGTTAGTTAGCGACGAACCCGGAACCGGTAGATGCCGCCGCCACCGGCGGTGTAGGGCCTGTTAACACTATTAGCCCCTAATCTACGACTGCGAGATGGCGGCGAAGCTCTCCAGCGCGGCCTGGCGTATGCGCAATTCTCGCAGTTCGTCCTGGCCGAGCCTTTCGGTACAACCCTCAACTGTGCGGCTTCCGCGCTCGACGAGTATCCGGCGGAACTCCGGATCGGACGTCGAGACCGCAATGTCTCCGAAGGCTCGCAGCAGCCGTAGGCTGACCGCGACGTCGGCTTTTGAATACATGCGGATTTGCTCAAAGGCTCCGTCGAGCAGGCGCTCGAAGTGGATCCATCCGACGCTCGCGCGGGGAATGCCCGGTGGATCGCAGAGCAGTTCGTCAGGCGGCTGGCGCGAAGCGAAGCGGATTAAAATGCGGCTCAGCTGATCGATGCAACTGATTGCGGTCGTGGGGTCGTTCACGGCGGGCGAGATGGCCTTCAACGCAATATCAACGATCTGCAGGACGCCAAACTCCACGTCCTGCTGCAAGGTTCTTGTCGGTCCGAAGTCGAACGCGCCAAGCAGCTGAGCGGTCCCTTCGGGTGGAACCCGGTCGCCCTTTGAAACCATCATCAGCGGTACTCCCGCGGGCACAAAGTGCCCGACCCGCCGGAGGACACGAATGCTGACATGGTAGAGCTTCGCAAGGGCGATCAGGCGTTGCGTATCGACGAAGCGGATGTAGCCGGATTCATCGCTCGAAAACGCCGCCTCGCTCGGATTGGGTCTAAGCGCCTCAACATGCTTCAGGCTGTCCACCCCGCGCGGCGAGGGCATCAGCTCATCGATCATGCTTTCCGTTTCCTTCGCGATTTTGTCGACGATATGATTGACGCTGATGGCCTGCGAGATGTGGTGAATGAAAAAGAGCAGCCAGCCGACGCAGGTCAGCGCCAGCATCATCGCGCCGAGAACGGTCGCAACGGGCGCGAAGGGGTGAGGAAGCGACCGCGCCGCCGGGAGCGCCGCCATGCAGTATGAAAACGTGCCGAGGAAGACGCCGAGCGTCCACTGCGTCACCCGGTCCTTGGAAAAGCTGACGATAATACGCGGCGAGAATTGCATTGATGCCAGCGTAAGCGTCATTAGCAGGATGGCGAACACGATGGAGACTACCGTCATCATGGAGGCGGCGATGCCGGCCAGAATGACCTGGGCGACTTGCGGGTCGGCATGCGACGGAAAGACGGCGGTTGGCACCCAGGCGCTGGCCACCGGAAACTGCTCTTCCAACCACGACAGTAGCGCGCCCGCGCAACCCAGCGCCAGCGCGATGATGAGTGGACGAACCAGGAAGCCGCCGCGAAGGCTGTACATGGCGCGGCGAATGATCAAGGGGAGGTTTTTTCTCACAGGCTTGTATGGTCAAGTGTAGTGGGTCAAACCCGTGCGAAAAAAGAAAAAACGGAGACCGCCATGCTTCGAGCTATTAGCTTGTTGGCAGTGGGAATTGTGGGAATGGCATGCACTGGTAGCGCGCATCATCGCATAAAGAACGGCGAGAATTGATAGTATTCTGCGCCTTTGTGACATGGCAGCGGGTTGCCCTTCAATGGAGAATCTAGGCGACTCCGAAGTTAAGACAATAATCTTGGATTCGTTCACGATGGTATCCACATAATCGGCCCACCACTGGAGCATCTGCTTTCTTTGTTCTGCGAACTCGGCAATGACGTACACAGCCCGTATCCCTGCGGGTTCATGACTCAGCGCCTTTTCGATCACGTCTTTGTTGAAACCGCGTTCAGTTAAGAGCGTTGCGCCGGTCCTCCGCAGATCATGTATGGTGAGCGGGTCCATATCGAACGTCAGCCCGTCCAAGGCCTTGTTGAGCGCGTCCGCTACGAACGGCTTCCTCAAGCTGCTGCGGCCCGGCATCACCAGCTCTGAGTCTCCTGCAAGAGCTTCAACTCCCGGAACATCTCTGCCACCTGCGTTGACAGGTAGACGATATGCGGCTTGCCGTTCTTGGCGTTCTCTTCCGGGATAACCCACTCGCCCGCCTCGAAGTCTAGATGGTCCCACCGTGCCAGCAAGAGTTCGGACTTGCGGGAGAGAGTAAGCAGGATGATGTGGAGCGCCAGCTTGAATTGTCGGCGGATATTGCTCTGGTAAATTGTGCGGAGATAAAGGCGAATCTCATTCGGGGTGAGCACACGAGAGGGATACAACACATCCACCTGACCAGTTTGCAAATAAGGGCAAGGAGCGAGTGACCGCCGTTTGGGCCAGGACCATAGTCGAAATAAACACCATCAGGACAACGGAACCACCAGGGGTTGGAGCGAACGTATTTGCAGTCTCATTCGTAACGCAGCGCGATCATTGGGTCTACCTTCATTGCTTTTCGGGCAGGCACATAGCATGCCAGCAGAGCAATCGCCATGAGGAGGAAGGAAACCGCGACAAATGTTACTG
>Ga0210386_10001541_pt1 | contig 20536 bp, 20 predicted proteins | sample IncBWH32OmetaG_FD_160091 | JGI IMG/M metagenome (GOLD analysis project Ga0210386, IMG submission 160091) | Forest soil microbial communities from Barre Woods Harvard Forest LTER site, Petersham, Massachusetts, United States - Inc-BW-H-32-O ...
AGATTGTAGTCCGGCGGCATCGACAGCGGGGCGCGCGTCGTTACCGCGAACTCGTCCGGCGCATCCCGGGTGAAACCGAAGTCACGGGACAGGTCCGAGCTGCACCCGGCCAGCAGCAGCGCCGCCAGCAAGGCGGAGGGTACGGCGACGCGGCGCGAAGCGGGCGGCTTCCAGGCAGATGTCAGCATGGGCGCTTCCTTAGCCTTGCGCTCGGGCGACGGCAAGGCGAGGCAGCGGGTCACGCAGCAGGGTCCGTGGGCCCTGCACGGCGCGGCCACTGGCTGTCGATCAACAGCGCCGCGACACCGCAAACGATAGCGGCATCGGCCACGTTGAAGACGTACCAGTGCCAGCCCCCCAGATGCGCATCGATAAAATCCACCACGGCCCCGAATCGTACCCGGTCGATGACGTTGCCGACCGCGCCGCCTGCGATGCCGCCGAGTGCGATCGCCACAACACGACTTTCCGCGCGGCGCAGCCACAGGCAGAGCCCCGCGACCACCGTCAGGGCCACCACGGCCAGCAGCCAATGCGCCCAGATGCCGACGCCGGTCAGCAGGCCGAAGGTCACGCCGTGGTTCCACACCATGGTCAGGTTCAGCACCGGCGCCAGCACGATCTGGCCGATGTGGGGCAGATCGAGCACGGACAGGATGGCCCATTTGCTGGCCTGATCGGCGGCCAGCACCAGTGCGGCCGCGATCAGGCCGGCGCCGACATGGCGATCCTGGTTCACGCCGCTGGCCGGCAGACCAGACCGGATTCCACCGCATCGGCGCAGCGGACGCACAATGTTGGGTGCTTCGATTGCTGGCCCACCTCCTCGAGCACACGCCAGCACCGGGCACATTTGGTCCCGCGGGCTTCCGTGATCGTGACAAAGGGACGCCCGGACGACGGGTCCAGCTCCACCGCTGATACGATCGCAATCTCGGCCCACGTATCGGCATCCAACAGATTGTCTTCGCCGGCCATCAGCGGGACCTCTGCCTTGGCTTGCAGGGACGACTTGATCCGACCTTCATTCCGCTCCGCTTCAATGGCCGTCGTGATTCGACGTCGCACCGCACGGATCGCCTCCCACTTCGCCGCCAGCTTCTCGTCGTGCCAAGCGGTGGGCAGCGTCGGGAAGAGCTGCAGGTGCACGCTGTCCCGTTCACCGAAACGGGCGCACCAGGCTTCTTCCGCGGTGAAGCACAGCACCGGCGCAAGCCAGGTGGTCAGGCATCGATGCAAATGATCCAGCACCGTGCGTGCGGCGCGGCGGCGCAGCGTGTCCGGCCGATCGCAATAGATCGCGTCCTTGCGGATATCGAAATAGAACGCCGACAAATCGGTCGCGCAGAACCCGTGCAGCTCGGGATACACGCCAGTCCAGTCGTAGCTTGCCACCGCGGCGCGGATACGCGCATCAAGCTCGGTCAGCCGGTGCAGCACCCACCGTTCCAGCTCCGGCATGTCCGCCTCGCGCACACGCTCCGCCTCGGTAAAACCATCCAGGCTCCCGAGCAGCCAGCGCAGCGTGTTGCGCAGCCTGCGGTACAGCTCGGCCTGCTGCTTCAGAATCTCCGGCCCGATCCGCAGATCCTCCGACGTGTCCGACATCATCACCCACAGCCGCAGGATGTCGGCGCCGAACTTGGCATTGACTTCCTCCGGGGCCGTGACATTGCCGAGCGACTTCGACATCTTGCGGCCCTGCTCGTCCATCACGAAGCCGTCCGTGAGCACCGCTTTGAACGGGGCCACGCCGCGCGTGCCGACCGCCTCAAGCAACGACGATTGGAACCAGCCGCGATGCTGGTCGGAGCCTTCGAGATACAAATCCGCCGGCCAGGGCATCTTTCGCTGCTCCAGCACGAAGGCGTGGGTTGAGCCGGACTCGAACCAGACATCGACGATGTCCTTCACCTGCTCGTAGTCGTCCGGATTGCGGTCGTTGCCGAGGAAGCGCGACGGTGGCGACGCGTACCAAGCGTCCGCGCCTTCCGTCTCGAAGGCAGAGACAATGCGCCGCACCACATCGAGATCGCGTAGCGGCTCGCCGGTGCGACGGTCGATAAACACGGCGATCGGCACGCCCCAGGCACGCTGGCGGCTGATGCACCAGTCTGGGCGGTTGGCCACCATCGAGCCGAGCCGGTTGCGCCCCTGCTCGGGAACGAACTGAGTATTGGCGATGGCGTCGAGGGCCTTCTCGCGGATGCGCTCCGGGCCGTCCAGACGGATGAACCATTGCGGCGTCGCACGGAAGATCAGCGGTGCGCGGGACCGCCACGAATGTGGGTAGGAGTGCACCAGCGTGCTGCGGCCCAACAGGCCGCCCGCTTCTTCCAGCGCGGCGCAGACCGGATCGGCAGCCTTGTAGACATGCAGGCCGGCGAACAGTGGGACCCAGGCGTTGTAGGTGCCGTCGTCGCCAACCGTATCGGCGACCTCCAGCCCGTGCTCGCGGCCGAGCACGAAATCATCCTCGCCGGCGTTTGGCGCAATGTGCACCAGGCCAGTGCCAGCCTCGATGGTGACGAAGTCGCCCAGCAGGATCGGTGTGTCATGATCGTAACCACGGCCGCGCAACGGATGGGCGCACACCGCGCCGACCAGCGTGCTGCCTTTGAACACGTGATCGACATGATGCGTGGTGATGCCGAGGTCCTTGCAGACCTGTGCCAGCAGTTCCAGCGCGACCAGCAGCCGCTCGCCGTGACGCGCACGCGATCCGTCCGCGACACCATCGACACGCAGCAGCGCGTAGTCGAAGTCCGGACCCGCGGCGATCGCGCGGTTGCCTGGCATGGTCCAAGGCGTGGTGGTCCAGATCACCGCCGACGCGCCCACCAGCGCCGCCACCGGCGCAAGCAGGATCGGGAAACGGACCCAGATCGTGGTGCTGGTGTGGTCGTGGTATTCGACCTCGGCTTCCGCGAGCGCCGTCTTCTCGACCGGCGACCACAGCACTGGGCGCAGGCCGCGATACAGCGCCCCGTTCAGCAGGAACTTGCCGATCTCGCCGGCGATCGCCGCCTCGGACGGATAGTCCATCGTCGCGTAGCGGTTGCGGTAATCGCCCTCGACGCCAAGACGGCGGAATTCGGAGGCCTGTGTGTCCAGCCAATGCTGCGCCCACGCGCGGCATTCGGCCCGAAAGTCCAGCACCGGCACCGCGTCCTTGTCCTTGCCCGCCTTGCGGTAGCGCTCCTCGATCTGCCACTCGATCGGCAGGCCGTGGCAATCCCAGCCGGGGACGTAGTCCGCATCGTACCCGGCCATCTGGCGGGTGCGGTTGATCATGTCCTTGTGGATCTTGTTCAGCGCGTGGCCGATATGCAGATGGCCGTTCGCGTAGGGCGGGCCGTCATGCAGGATGAATTTCGGCCGCCCGTTGGACGCCGCACGCAGCTTGCCCCACAGGTCCATCGCGTCCCAGCGGGCGAGGATCTGCGGCTCCTTCTTGGGCAGGTCGCCGCGCATCGGGAAGCTGGTCTGCGGCAGGAAAACAGTGTCGCGGTAATCGCGTTGCGCGTTGGCACGAGTGTCGTTCATGGCATGTCCAGGCGGCAAGGCCGCGTCGAGGTGGTCAGGGCGCGACGAAGGCTCCGGGGCTCAGGGAGCCTGCCGGGCCGGTAATTCGCGCCTGCCTATACACCGGTGCCATCGCCGCGACTATGTGGACGTGGCGGGGACAGGGTCAAGACGCGGCGGCGTCTAGGGGGTCAAAGGACTGCCTCGCGCCATATCCGGCTAACGCTGCTCCACCAGCGCGTCGATCACAGCGCAGTTGATGCCGCGGAACAGCGGGGTCCGTGCGATGTCGGTCGCCGGCAGTTCATCGAGCAGGCGTTGCATCTCCGGCTCGTCCCGCAGAATCAACTGCCAGGCCATGAACGCATCCATGACGCCATAATCCGGCACGCCGGTGCAGAAGTGGACGAACATCAGAGGACGCACGATCATCCGCCCGGCGGAAGCCTCGAGCGGGATCAGCGCCGGGATATGGCCATAGCAGCGTCACAACTCGGAATCGAGGCCCTGTCGTGGTCGAGCGCCATCAGGCGATCGTAGCGGTCGAGCGACGTCGCAGGGTCCGCTCGCGCAGGTGGCCGCGGGCGAGCACCAGAGCCGCGGGGCGCGCGACACGTGCGGCGGCGGCACCAGCAGCCGGGCCAGCAGGCGACGACGTTCCGACACGGCGACCGGGGCGGGACAGGCGAGAACGGATGAATGGGCCGAATGCGAAGGCTGCCGTTGGGCTCTATCACTTGTCTGTGGGGCACTTGTCTGTGGGGCCGGCTGCGAACCCGCCAGGCCGCGATATCGCGGCAAAATAACGCTATGGTCCTGTTGATTGCCGCTTGAGAGCCGACAGGGGCGCCAATCTGATGGTGCGGAACACACCCGCCGGCGCGGAATCCGCGCAACCCGCCGGCGCGGAATCCGCGCACGCCCAGTCGGCATAGCAGCGCGACGCACTGACCCTGGTCCGGCGCATCCTCCCGTTCACCTGGTCGGGGCTGCCGACATCACTCCGCTGCCTTCACGTGCCGCGCGTTCGCATACCGGTTAACGTGCGGCTTCAGGCCCAGGTTCTCCCGCAGCGTCGGGCCCTCGTACTCCGTCCGGAAGAGCCCCCGCCGCTGCAGCTCCGGCGTGATGAAATCGACAAAATCCTCACAGCCGCCGGGCAGATGTGTCGGGGTGATATTAAACCCGTCGCAGGCCTCGGCCTCGATCCATTCCTGCATCACGTCAGCGATGTCCGTCGCGGTGCCGATCAGGCAGAACCCGCCACCGCCCGCCACGTCCTTATACAGCTCCCGGATCGTCGGCTGTTCCCGCTCGATGCGCATGCGCAGCCGGTCGGTGCTGCTGCGCACCTCATTGGGTCCCAGCGCGTCCAGCGGCACCGGGCCATCCAGATCGTAGCCGGACAGATCGCCCAGCGCGCCATGCAGCCGCGCCAGCCCCACCAGCGGATCCAGCAGCTCCTGCAACAGGTCGAACTTCGCCTGCGCCTCGGCCCGCGTCGCCGCCACCACCGGCCGCAGCGCCGGCATGATCTTCAGGTCGTCCCAGTCGCGGCCGTACTTCGCCATGCGGCCTTTCACATCGGTGTAGTAGGCCCGCATCGCCGGGATGTCCTCCTGTACCGCATAGACCACGTCGGCGCTCGCGGCCGCGATCTCGCGCCCCTGCTCGGACGCACCGGCTTGCACCATGATCGGCCGGCCCTGCGGCATGCACGCGACATTCAGCGGCCCGCGCACCTGGAAGTGCGTCCCGCGGTGGTTGAGCACATGCATCTTGGCTTCGTCGTAGAACACTTTCGACGCGCGGTCGAAGAGGAACGCATCCTCCTCCCACGAATCCCACAATCCGGTGACAACCTCGACGAACTCCTGCGCGCGCGCATAGCGCGTGTCATAGTCCAGGTGTGCCTCGCGGTTGAAGTTCTTCGCCTCGGCCTCGGACCACGAGGTGACGATGTTCCAGCCGGCGCGCCCATGGCTGATCAGGTCCAGCGTCGCGAACTTGCGCGCGACGTGGTACGGCTCGTTGTAGGTGGTCGATGCCGTGGTCACCAACCCGATGCGCTCGGTGCGGGACGCGATCGCCGGCAGCAGCGTCATCGGTTCCAGCTCGACGATCTCGTAGCCCGAGCGCGCCAGCGACCCGCGCGGCGCATCGCGCTCGCGGATGCCGATGCCATCGGCGAAGAAGATCATGTCGCACTTGCCCCGCTCGGCGGTCTGCGCGTTATGTAGGTAGTGCTCGAAGCGCAGCGAGCCATCGGCGGGAACGTCGGGGTGCAGCCAGGCCGCCGGGTGATAGCCGATCCCCCGGATCGACATGCCGAGCTTCATCATCCGTTTGGCCATCCGTCGCCCCTTACGTCATCGCACAACAAGCAAAGTATTCCGCTGGGCACGATGCAAATGCAACCAGCCTAGCGCGGCGTGTGCTTCAGCAGGAATGCGATCACCGTGTCGCACTGCGCCGTCAGATGCGTCGGACCGCGCCAGTCACGCAGCACCTCCACACCCGGCAGCAACTGCTCCAGCGCCGTACTGGTCACCGCCGGGTGCGGGATATCGGTACCAGGCAGCAGCAGCGTGGGGATGGGGCAACGGCGAGCGAAGTCGCGTGTGACGCTGAAAGCGAAGCCGCTGTCCCACATGTTGTGACTGAACGCGGCCAGTGTCGCTGCATCGAATTCACCCGGCCGTGTGGCGCGATGCTCGGCACCCCATTCAATCGTGCCGTCCGGGAAATAACCCAGATGCTCCGGGTGCAACCCGATCGGATTCTGCAGCACCGCCGACGTCACGCGTTGCGGCACCTTCTCGCACAGTTGCAGGCAATAGCTGGCGCCGATACAGCCACCAAGCGTGTGGAACCGCGCATGCCCGAGACGATCCATCACCGCGAGCTGATCCGCGGCATAGGTGTGCCAGCCATGGTCCGGCTTCAAAGCCCCGCGTGAGCGTCCCGCATTGCGCTGATCCATCGCCACGACGCGAAAGTGCGGCGCCAGCACCTCGGTCCAGTCATTCCATACACGATCCGGCCCGGTATCCGGCTTGTGCCAGAGTTCCAAGCGCGAGCGCAGTCCGCCGGGGGCGAACAGCAGGATCGGAAAACCCTGGCCGTATTCCTCGTAGTAGATCTCGGCGTCATCGCGCTTCAGCAATGGCATGGTGTGATCCCCTTCCCCGAAAGGCTGAGCGGATCATCAATTGCCGGACGGGGCAATCCTGAACGGTGGAGGTGGTGGAGCCGCCGCAAGCAAGGTTTGAGACAGCCCCGTCACGAGTGCCCTTGAAACAACCGCCGCGCCTCGGCCGCGTCCGCTGCGATCTGCGCTTTCAGCGCATCCAGCCCGGCGAACTTCCGCTCCTCGCGGATGTAGCTCACCAGCCCGACCGTTATTTCCTTACCGTAAATGTCCCCGCTGAAATCGAAGATATTCACCTCCAACCGGCTTTCCGGTCCCTCATTCACCGTCGGCCGCCGCCCGATATTCGCCACGCCCTTGAGGGTACTGCCATCGGCCAGCCGCACCGTCACCGCGTACACCCCGCGCGCCGGTTCCAGATGCCGGCCCAGCGCGACATTCGCCGTGGGAAACCCGATAGTGCGCCCGCGCGCCTCGCCGTGCGCCACCACACCGCGGATCGCCCAGGGCCGCCCGAGCTCCGCCGTCGCGCGCTCGGGGTAGCCATCCTGCAACGCACGGCGAATGCGCGTCGACGACAGCGGTCCTTCCGCATCTGTCACCAACGGTATGGCACTGAAGCCCATGCCCAGCGCCTCGGCGCGCTCCGCCAGATACGCCGCACCGCCACCGCGCCGATGCCCGAACGCGAAATCCTGCCCGGTGGTCAGATGCCGTGCGCCCAACCCTGCGTGCAGGATGTCGGTGACGAACTGGCCAGCGGTGATCTGGCTGAACGCGTGGTCGAACGGCATCTCGTACAGCAGCGCCACGCCCAGCGCCGCCAGCGCATCCGCGCGCTCGGGCGCCAGCGTCAGCCGGAACGGCGGATCGTCAGGGCGGAAATGCTCACGCGGATGCGGCTCGAAGGTCAGCACCGCCAGCGGCGCCTCCGGCCGCGCGCGATGCGCCGCTTGCAGCAACTGCGCGTGCCCCAGATGCACACCATCGAAATTGCCCAGTGCCACCGACGCGCCCCGCGCGTCCGCCGGCAAGCCCCGCCAGTCGCGATGGATCCGCATCAGGCGCCGCCCATTACGCGCGCGACGGTACCTGCACGTACGCCTCGCCCTCGATCACCACTTCGTTGTCGACCGTGCAGGTGGTCTTCAGCGTGGCGCGCTTCATCTCGGCGTTCAGCTTGGTCACCTCGACCGTCGCGTTCACCGTGGCGCCGATCTTCACCGGCGCGGTGAAATGCAGGGTCTGGCCCATGTAGATGGTGCCCGGCCCCGGCAGCCGCGTCCCCAGGACCGCCGAGATCAGCCCCGCCGACAGCATGCCGTGGGCAATGCGCTGGCCAAACACCGACTCCCGCGCCACCTCGTCGTTCAGGTGCACCGGGTTGGTGTCGGTGGAGACCGCGGCATACATCAGGATATCCGCCTCGGTGATGGTCTTGCCGAGGCTGGCGGTTTGGCCGATCTCCAGGTCCTCGAAATACGTGCCCGTGTACATGCGTTCTGGCGTCCCGTGGCGATGGTGCGGCCTTGTTGAGCCAGGGGCCGCATTGTGCAGGGCGGCATACTTTGTGGACGCGAAAGGTTAACAAATCAACTCTCGTTGTGTGCAGCCCAGGTCGGCACGCATGGCGCGGCGCACCCGCGAGGCCCATATGGCCCGGCACAAGCCGGAGGTGCTCATGACGCGTCGATGGAGTGTGGTGCCCGGGCTGTTGCTCGCGCTGTTGGTACCGCTCGGCGCCGCCCGGGCCCGCCCGATGGACGGCCCTCTGCAGCAGCAGTTGCTGGCGCTGTACAACCGCTACAACACCGCTATCGCCGCCGGAAAGCTGGAGACCGCGCTCGCCCTGCGCTCCACCGCCGTGCGCACCACGCTCGCCGCCCAGCTCAAGACCGCCAAGGACCAACAGGACTATCTCGCCGGCGCCAAGGAGATGGTGCCCGACCGGCTGGAGCTGCGCCATGCCAGCGTCAACGACCCCGCCGACAAAGCGCTGCTGATCGTGCTGGCCGACAAGCGGCTGACCGCCGGCCAGGTCCAGAACGAGCTGGACATGCGCTTCGTGAAGGAGGGCGGGGTCTGGAAGCTGGGCGACCTGGCGCAGGGTCCCGGCCCGGCCGACATTAACCGCTGCCGTGACCGCAGCTACCAGCCGATCAGCGCCTATGACACGAGCAAGACCGTCGCTCTGGCCGGTCGGATCGAGCGGGTCGACTTCCTGCCCGACCACACGCTGGTGGTGTTGCTGGCCGGCAACACCGAGACCTGCGCCTTCCTGCCTGAGCGCGCCACCTTGCAGCAGCACGGACTGAACCCGGCGATCCTGCAGCCCTACCGAGTGGCCGACATCACCGGCGTGGGGGAGAAGGACAACGCGCAGAAGGTAATGGTCAACAACATCACCGTCCACGCCGAGGAGTGACCTGGGGCTCAGTCGACCTCGAACATCCCCTCGACCTCGACCGCGGCGTCGGCCGGTAACGAGGGCACCCCGATCGTGGTGCGCGCGTGCCGCCCGGCGTCGCCGAACGCCGCCACCGCCAAGTCAGACGCGCCGTTCATCACCTGCGCCTGGTTGGTGAACTCCGGCGCGCAGGCGATGAACCCGCCCAAGCGCACCACCCGCCGCACCCGGTCGAGGTCGCCGCCGCACGCCGCCTTGAGGTGCACCAACACGTTGATGAAGCACAGCCGGGCCGCTTCCTTGCCGCGGTCGGCCGAGACCGCGTAGCCAAGTTTGCCGGTGATCGCGACCTTGCCATCGACCGCAGGTACCTGGCCGGAGACCACAACCAGGTTGCCGGTGCGGACATAGGGGACATAGTTGGCGATCGGCGGCATGGGGTGCGGCAATGTGATGCCCAGCTCCGCCAACTTGATCTCGATCCGACCGGCCATGTGTGTCTCCCCTGGGATGTGCGGGGGAGTCCTAGAGCAGGTCGGGCCGGGCTGGCTATGGGTGGCGGACGTCGTTGGCACGCGTCATCGCAACTGCTGGGTGCCGAGGGGCCCATGCACCACACCGTACGGGCCTGCGGCGCTCCAGGACACGGGCGTGACATCACCGAGCAAATCAAGCGCGAACTGCGACGACGCTCAGCCGTCGCGCCGGTCATCGGCGCCAGCAAGGACGGTCACCGGCCACAGCAAGGACGGGCATCGGTGGGTTGCAAGCACCTTGCAGGCCGACGGGGTGATGTCATCAACGCCATCATGGCCACGGTCGGTTACGACGTCCGGCGCATCCTTGCCTCGACCGCCGCACCATCCTGCGCCCGGCGCAGAATGCAGGCGATCTTCGTCCCCATTGAAGCCCGATCGTTTCATCGCTCGCGGTAGCCTCCTCGGCGCCGCCAGAACTGGAATGTTCCAGCCTCTCGCGTCCAGGTTTCAGGAAGCAGGCGATGTTGTTCGCTTCAGGCATCGAAAAATTGGGCGGCCGAGGCAAGGTTCACGGAGACTATCAGCGCGCCTTGACCTGTGACCGGATTGTCATCCGTGCCGGACCATCGTTCGCTTGCACGCCACCCCAACCACGGCCATCGCCAGGATCGCATTGCGCATGATCGTCTCCCACTGTCGATAGCTTGCCTGATGAGGCCGGCGGTTGGAATCGGGTCGCGGACGGCCACCGCACGGAAGCTCGACGGACCTGAGCCACATTGGTCGACACAACGCGCCGGCAATGATGACCCGGGCGGCGAAGGTGGCACCGATGCCTAGCGCCAGCGTGGTGCCATGCGGCGACCGACAGGATTGCCACGGCGATCGGGTTCGGACGGCAATCTCGAAATCGACTTCGTCCAATTTTCTTGCGTCATCGTTCCGAACACGTGTGGTGCAGCTGCACGAACGGCACCCACGGATCGCTCGCCTGCTCATGCACCGCGGGAAGCTTCATGCGTTGTGTGCCCGTATTGAAGCGGCAGTCAGCAACTTCAAGGACGCACTTACGACTTTCGCTGAGGTAGGGATACCCCCCGAGTACCAGTGGGCAAGGGAGGCGCGCGGGTCTACAAAGACATTCAAGACACTGAGAGGTCGCAAGTACGACGACGCAGGATTTCCGTTCTACTGCTACCTCGAAATAACCCGAAACCCTCTCCGCCGCGCCCGCGCCGCATCCTCCGCCATCGGCAGATCCAGCGGCAGCAACGGCGATCCCGCCGTCGCCTCGCCCATATCCCCCACCACCGGTTCGGCTTCCGGAATATCCAGCCGCCCCAGATAATTCGCCGCCAGATGCCGGAACACATAATCCAGCAGCGACGTCGCCTGTGTCACCGCCGGATCACCCTCCACCACGCCGGCCGGCCCGAACCGCGTGAAGGTGAACGCCTCCACATATTCCGCCAGCGGCACGCCGTGCTGCAGCCCTAGGCTCACCGCCAGGGCAAAACTCTCCATCAGCCCCTTGAACGCCGCGCCTTCCTTGTGCAGCGCGATCACCACCTCGCCCAGCGCGCCGTCGGCATATTCCCCGGTGCGCACATACAATTTGTGTCCGCCGACTGCGGCCTTCTGCGTGTAGCCCACCCGTCGCGCCGGCAGATCGCGCCGCTGCGTGCCGGCCCGCGCCGCCGCCGGAGCCACCAAGGGCCGCGGCGGCATCGCCGCCAGGAACGGCGCCACCGCGTCATGCATTGCCGCATGCGCCGGCGCATCGGCCAGCGGCAGCGGATCGCGTCCGGCCAGCAGATCGGCCAACGCCTCCTCGGCCGAGACACCGCGCGACGCCAGCCAGGCCCGCGCCGTGCGCGTCAGCCCCCCATTCTCCGCCAGCGGGCTGAATGCGGGCGCGATGCCGCCCGTCTCCACCCCCAGCAACGCCTCCACCGGGCCGGGCGCACCGATCGCGGTCAGCGCCACATGCCGCGGCGGCCCCACGACCACGCCCGCCAACCGCGCCGCCTCAGCCAGGCCCGACACCACCGTGCTCGCCGGCGGCACCGGCCCGGCCTGCACCATCACCAATCCAGCTCCGCCCAGCCGCCGCGCCAGCAGCGCCGAGGCCGCCTCGGCCCGCCCGCGCAGGATCGCCGCCAGGGCGCGGGCCACCTCGCGCGCCGCCTCGGTGCGATAATCCAGCCCCAGCGCGGCCAGCAGCCCGGCCAAGTCCGCCATCCCCACCGCCAGCCGCTCGGCCTGCGGCGCCAGCAGGCTCAGCACCATCACCGCGGTCTCCACCGCCTCGGCGAAGCCGGCGGCATCGAACCCGCATTCCGCGTCCAGGAATCCGACCAGGTTCAGCACGAACCCCGGCACCGCGGCCGGACGCCCCTGCCAGATCTCCTCCCTCGGCGCGCCCCGCCGCAGCAGCAGCATCCGGTGCAACCGGTCGGCCAGCGGCGGCTCCACCCCCGCCTCCACCGCCGCGGCGGCCACCCGGTCGATCCAACCGTCGGCCAGTGCCGCCAGCACCGCCGGCCCCTCGCCCGGCGCCAGATCTGCCAGCCCGCACGCCGCCGCGTCGTCCCACGACGCTGGCAGGGTCACGGAACGCGGCGCCGCGTCGGGGTCACGGGCGGCCAGCACCCGGTGGGTGCGTACGCCGCGCCAGGTCGGATGGGTCTTGCGAAGGGTTTTCATGCCCCGGATGCTAAGCCCGCCGGGAACGACTCGGATAGTGCATTTTGTGTGATTTCGGCGTCAGAACCACAAAATCCTGTGGGTAGCATCCCCCCATAGACCTCGGGCCGCCGGCTTCGTATATCCAACGGTATGAACCTCGGCACCCACCTGTTCACCCTGTTCAAGGGCCGCCACGTCGGCACCGATGCCGCCGGCAATGTGTATTACGAGGAGCGGCGTCCCCGCCCGAAGCTGCGCAACCGCCGCTGGGTCGCCTATGCCGGCGCGCCGGAGGCCAGCCACGTGCCGCCCGAGTGGCACGCCTGGCTGCACTATACCACTGATGCGCCGCTGCCCGACGCCGACCGCCGCTCGTGGCAGAAGCCCTATGTGCCGAACATGACCGGCACCGCCGCCAGCTACCGGCCGCCCGGACACGACTACCAAGGCGGCCACCGCGCCTCCGCCACCGGCGACTACGAAGCCTGGACGCCGGGGGACTGACGCCACTCCATGGCTCGCCGTAACGCCGCCGAGGTCTTGAGCGGGGCCGTGGTCCTGCTGGTGGCCGCCAGCTTCCTGGGTTACGCCGTTGCCCATTCCGGCCGCACCGTCACCGACGGCTACGTGCTCAACGCCAAGTTCGACCACATTGACGGGCTGCCGGTCGGCGCCGACGTGCGCATGGCCGGCGTCAAGGTCGGCAGCGTGCTGTCCGAACAGATCGACCCGCACAGCTACCTCGCCGTCGTCACCCTTTCCGTGCAGACCGACATCAAGCTGCCCACGGACAGCAGCGCGGTGATCACCAGCCAGGGTCTGCTGGGCGGGGACTACGTGTCCCTTTCAGCCGGCGGCGACAGCACCATGTTGCAACCTGGGCAGACGATCACCGTCACCCAGTCCTCGATCAGCCTGGAGCAGTTGTTGGGCAAGTTCATCTTCAGCGTCACCGACTTGGTGGGGGCGATGAAGCCTGGGCAGAGCGGGTCGAGCCCGCCCCCGGCGCCGAGGGCGGGGCACGCGCCGGGCACCGCCTCAGCGCCGGGCGCCCCACCGGCGGCCCCGCAGAAATGATCCCAGCCCCGCCCAAGGTCTGGCCCGGCCTGGACGGCAATGGCGTCGGCTGCCGCGAGAAGATCCGGGTGCTGACCGAAAACCACGCGGAGCTGGCGCAGGTGCTGCAGGACGCGTTCGAGGATGCCGTGCTGATGGGTGTCGACGAGCAGGGCATGCGCAAGATCCTGGCCGGCATGGTTGACGGGCTGGACTCGCCGAAGCGCGCCGGCTGATGACGCGCATGCGGTTTTGGGGCGCCTTCGCCCTTGCGGCCAGTCTGGCAGTACCCGGCGCGCTAGCCCAGGGCCCCGCCACACCCGCGACAGCCCCTGGGGCGATCACCGCGACACCGCTCGCCCCACCCCCCGGCGTCACCGGCCAGCCGCTTGTCGCGCCGGCCGGCCCGTCGACGGCGCCTGCTGCACCCGAGCAGCCCCCAGGGCAAGCCAACGAGACGACCGGCGCGACGCGCCCGGCCTCCGGCGCGCCCGGGCAGCCCCCAGGGCAGCCAACCGATGCCGCCGGCACCACGCCTCCGGTTCCTGGCGCGCCCGCGCCACCAGCGCCCGGCGCGCCGGCCCAAGCCGGCACCGCGCCGACCTACACACCGGCACCGCCGGTCCCGGCCGTCTGGCAGCCCGGGACCGACGCAGTGCTGCAGGTCCTCGACAAGATCGATGCCCAATCCAGCGACCTCACCGTCAAGGTCGGCAACTCCGTCCAGTACCGCTCACTGACCATCGCAGTGCGCGCCTGCGACGCCAGCACCAAGGACGAGAAGACCGACGCCACCGCCTTTCTCGACATCACCGACAGCCACCCCGACGAACCCAGCTTCCACGGCTGGATCCTGAAATCCAATCCGTCCGTCTCGATGCTGCAACATCCGATCTACGATGTCCGCATCCTCGCCTGCCACGCCTGATCCGTCCGCCGTTGTGATTGCGAGGAGCGAAGCGACGAGGCAATCTCGCGCCAGTATGGCACTGCCTCCTCTCTCGCACGCCGCCCTCCTCCTCGACCTCGACGGCACCCTTCTCGACATCGCCCCCACGCCCGACGCCGTGGTGGTCCCCCCCGACCTGCTCACCTCGCTCCGTACATTACGTGCCCGGCTCAACGGCGCGCTCGCCGTGATCAGCGGCCGCCCCGTCGAGCAAATCGCATCCCTCCTCTCCGATGCCGTCACCGCCATCGTCGGCGAGCACGGTGGCGCATTCCGTTTCGCTGCCGGCGCACCACTCGAGCGCCCCAACCTGCCTATCCCGCCCGACGCCTGGTTCGCCGCCGGCACCCGCATCGCCGCGGCTCACCCAGGCGCGCTGTTCGAGCGCAAAGCGCACGGCTTCGTCCTGCACTACCGTGCCGCCCCCGAGCACGGCCCCGCGCTGCGTGACGCGATGACCGCCGTGCTCGAAAACTCCGACCGCTTCGTCATGACGCCAGCGCGCAAGGCCTGGGAACTGCGTCCCCGCGGCGCCGACAAAGGCACCGCCGTACGCACGCTGATGGCCCGCGCGCCCTTCGCCGGCCGCCTGCCGATCTTCATCGGCGACGACGTCACCGACGAAGACGGTATCGCCGCCGCGCAAGCCCTGGCCGGCACCGGCCTGCGCGTCCCAGACACCTTCGGCTCCTCGGGGAATGTCCGCGCCTGGCTGCACAAAGCCGCCGCAACGGGAGCCTGGTAGCCGTCGCCACCCGTTGTGTGCTGGCCTTGTCAACCTGTCATGGCCGGTCTTGTGCCCAGCCATGACACAAGGGCCACTGTCAGCCCATCACCGCGTCCGCAATCCCGGCACCACATCCCGAGCAATCCGCTCGAACACCGGCACCTGTCGTTCCACCCCCGGATAGTATATCACCACGTCGGTGATCCCCAACGCGATCACCTCCCGGACCATCCGTTCAAACCCCTCTTCACTCTCATAATACGCAAATGCCCCGCCGCTCGCGCGCGCGCGCGGATCAAACATCAGATAACTCCGCCGCAGACTCCCCGGCGCCCGCCCAATCGCCGCGCATCGCGCATCCACCAGCGCGATCCGCTCCCGCGTCTCCGCCATCTGCGCGTCAAACGTCTTCGCGAAACTCAAACTGTTCCAGATGTCCGCTTGCCGCGCCGCGTGCCCCAGCATCAACTTCCCCATCGCCGCCACAATGATCGGCGGCCGAGGCACCTGCACCGCACGCGGCCGCAGCGTCGCCCTCTCGGTCTGATAGAACCGCCCCCGATACGACACATCCTCCTCGCGCAGCAGCCGGTCCACCAGTGCCACATACTCCCCGAACCGAGCCACCCGCTCCTTCGCGCTCCAGTTCTCCAACCCCATCAGCCGATACGATGGATCGATCTCCAGCCCGGTCCCCAGCCCGATCTCCAACCGCCCACCACTGACATGATCCGCGGTGAGCGCCTGCAACGCGAATAGCGCCGGATTGCGCAAGGGAATCTGTGCGACCAATGTCGCGAGCCGCACCCGTGATGTCGCCATTGCGACCGCCGCGAGCTGCACCCACAGCTCGAACCACGGCCCGGTACCGCCTGCCCAATCGGCCAGATGATCGGCCAGCGCCAGCCCATCGAACCCCAGCGCCTCGACGTGCTGGCAGCGGCGCAGGAACGCCTTCCACTCCACGTTCGGCAGCACGAGCACGGAAAAGCGTATATCAGGCATCGCGGCGCCCCTTCTCGGTCGCGCGCCAGCCTGTGCTTAGTGCGGCGCTCTTGTCGAGCGCCGGCCTCAGTGCACCAGCATCGACGCATGCGCCGCCAACGGTGCCAACATCGCGAGAGCAAGACTGATCAACATGTGTCGCATCGCAGATTCCGCTTTCCGCGACACGGCGGTATCAGGCCACGAACTCGCCTTCGCGATGGTTTCAATCCGCGCTTCAAATTGGCGGGTCGGTCCTGGTGGAACGCGGCTTCGGCACGTTCATTAATCGCCAGCGTACCGACCGCGAGCTGCACGCATTGGGCAAGTTCGATGCCAAGCTGCGGCAGCGGCTGATCGGGATCCTCTCGCAGTTGCCGGCCGGCGTCGGGCGCCGCCGACTGCATGACGCCGCGCAATGGCTGCGCCCGCAGTGCCGCGGCGTAGGATTCGAGATCGACGACCTCGCCATGCTGCTGGTGGACGTCGTGTTGGCAGGAGCGAGCGCCGCATTGAGCGGCAATGCGGGAACTTCGCTGACGCCGCCGCGCCGCATCGACCTCTCGCCTCGTCTTTGCGCGCGGTGCCAACGCGTGTAACCTCTCGACAAACGGGAAGGAAACATCGTGGGCCCGTCTTCCAAGACGGCGCACTACGCGGTGATCGGCACAGCGCCATCCGCCCATACCGCGTCCGCTGCGCAGCACGCACGGATCCCCGCACCGGCCGCCAGCCGGCTTTCGCGCGCGCTCGATCGCATGTTCGTGTGGCTCACGGTCACGCCGACCGCGCTCACCATGCTGCTGGTGTTCGGCCTGCCGCTGGCGTTTTCGTTGTATCTCAGCACCGAGGGCTGGAGCCCCGATGAATCCCTGTTCGGCGGCCAGTTCGCCGGCCTCGCCAATTACGACGCACTGCTGACCGATCCGACTTTCATCGGCAGCCTGACACTGACCCTTGGCTACACCGCGGTCACCGTGCTGGCGGAGCTGCTGCTGGGCCTGGGCGTGGCGTTGCTGCTGAATCTCGACCTGCCCTTCATCGCGTTGTTCCGCACCGCGCTGATCGTGCCGATGATGATGACACCGATCGTTGCGGCGTTGTGCTGGAAACTGCTGCTCGATCCCGATCATGGCATCGTCGACTATTTCATTGGCCAGCCGATCATCTGGCTGGGTCAGCCTTGGCTGGCGCTGATCTCGATCGGCTTCGCGAGTGTGTGGCAGAATTCGCCGTTCGTTTGCATCCTGGCGCTGGCCGGCCTGCGCTCCCTACCGCATGAACCGCTGGAAGCCGCCGCGATCGATGGCGCCAACGCGCTGCAACGCTTCTGGCATGTAACACTGCCGTTGCTGCGCCCCTATCTGCTGGTGGCACTGCTGCTGCGCGCGATCTTCGAATTCCGCGCCTTCGACAATGTCTACGTGATGACCGGCGGTGGCCCGGCAAACGCGACGCTTCTGCTGTCCGTCTATACCTATCAGGCTTCGTTCGTTCAGTTCGATCTCAGCCTAGGCGCTGCGGCCTCCTGGGTGATGCTGTTGATCGCGCTGGTGGCTTGCCTGGGCTTCGTCGCACTGATTGGCCGCGGGAGCACGCGCTGATGCGCCGCCGCAAATTGATTGGCGCCATCTTCGCCTACGCCGCGCTGCTTGCGTTGCTGGTGCTGTTCCTGTTTCCATTGCTGTGGATCCTGGGGCTGTCCTTCAAGACGCGCATGCAGGTCTTCGCGTCGCCGCCGTTGTTCTTGTGGACGCCAACGATCGACAATTACGTCGCAGTTCTGAAAACCGGCGACTTCCAGCACGCCTTCATGAACTCCCTGCTGATCTCGGCGGAAGCCGTATTGCTGTCGATCAGCATCGGCGTTCCGGCTGCCTATACCTTCGCCCGCTTCCACTTTGCCGCACGCGGCATGCTGTTCATGTCGCTGCTGGTGATGCGCATGCTGCCACCGATCGCGGTGCTGGTGCCGATGTATGTGCTATTCGCCAAGATCGGCTTGGGGCACACGCGCCTTTCCGTCGTGCTGGCCTACACCACCTTCAGCCTGCCGCTGGTGGTGTGGATCATGCGCGGCTTCTTTGAGGAGCTGCCGCGGGAGCTGGAGGAAAGCGCGTGGGTGGATGGGGCAGGTCGGTTCGCGGCACTCCGCTACGTGGTGCTGCCGCTGGTGCGGCCCGGGTTGGTCGCGGCGACCATCCTGACATTGCTGCTGGCCTGGAATGATTTCATCTTCGCCGCCGTGCTCAGCACCGATGCCACGCGCACCCTGCCGGTGCTGATGGCCAGCTTCTCCGGCGATGTCGGCGTCGATTGGGGATCGATGACCGCGTCCTGCGTGCTGGTGGTACTGCCGGTATTGCTGTTCTCGTTCGCCGCGCAGCGTCATCTCGTCACCGGGTTGTCGTCGGGCGCGGTCAAAGGCTGAAAAAAATCAGCGGAGGATCACCATGCACACCACCAGACGCTATAGGATATTCCGTCGCCAGTTGTTGCAAGCGGCCTTGGTTGCGGGCGCGGTGGGCGCCGTCGCGCGGCCCGCGCGTGCCGCCGATAAGCCCGAGAGGCTGGTCTATGTCGGTGATAACGGCCCCTGGCACAAATGCCTGGTGGAGGAGGTCGCGCCCGCCTTCGAGAAGGCCAATGGCATCAAGATCGATTTCACCCTGCTGCCGATCGATGCGCTGACGGCACGGTTGAAGGCTGAGCTCAGCTCGGGCGAAGGCAGCATCGACATCGTGCAATGGGACGCCAGCATGGCCGGCTGGCTGGCGCGCCATATGCAGGACCATGCCATGCTGCTGCACGAGGCGGCACCGAAACATCCCGATTTCGATTGGGCTGATTTCCTGCCCGCCGTGCAGAGCATGGCGACGTATGACGGGAAACTGTCCGGCATCCCCTATCGCGCCACGACGGGCATCCTGTTCTATCAGAAGGCACTGTTGGAACAGGCGGGCGTGAAGGTGCCCAGCAACTTCGCGGACCTGCTGGCGGCGGCGCAGGCAACAACGAAACCGGGCGCGCCGAACCGTTATGGCTTCGGCATCATGGGGCGGCAGGGTCCGGCACTGCTGGGCAGTTTCACGCCCTTCTTGCGCTCCGCCGGCGGCCATTACTACGATCCGACGACCGGCGAGATCTTCGTCAACCAGCCCGCCGCCGTCAGCGCGCTGGAGTTCTATGGCGAGCTGATGACGAAATACCATGTCATCAATCCGTCTTCACTCACCTGGGAGTTCGACGGCATCATCGCCGGCGGCCAGGCCGATCAGTTCGCCATGACGGTGACGCTGGCGCCGTATGGCGAGGCGATGAACAACCCCAAGCTGTCCAAGACCGGTGGCAACTGGGCGTTCCAGGTGATGCCAGGCAAGGACAACATGCAGCAGACCAGCACCTATCTCGCGGGCTGGATGCTGGGTGTGCCGGAGAAGACCAAAAACACGGACTGGGCGCTGGAATTCCTGATGATGGCGACGTCGAAGGAGTGGATGAAGCGCTCGATCGACCTGGGCAACGCGCCGCCGCGGGCGTCGGTGCTGCAGAATCCCGAGGTGCTGGCGAAGCATCCGTGGGCGCCGGTGGAAGGCGAATCGCTGAAGACCGCGATCCTGGATCATCACGATCCGCTGTGGGCGGCGGCGCAGATGCCGCTGCGCACCGGCATCTCCCAGGTGCTGCTGGGCCAGCGCACCGCCAAGCAGGCGTTGGACGAGGTGGCCGAGCAGTGGCATCGTAGCTTCAAATTGGCAGGCATGAAGGGATAAGGACGTGCCGGCAACCACGATCGACTGCGATATCCACCCCTCGGTGCCCAGCGTGAAAGCGCTGCTGCCGTATATGGACGACTTCTGGCAGGAGAGCTTCATTGCCCGCGGCATCGACGGGCTGGACCTGCAAAGCTATCCACCTAACGCGCCGATCACCGCACGGGCCGACTGGCGGCCAGCGAAGGGCAAGGCCGGCACGGACCTCGACGCCATGCGCCGCGATGCGCTGGAGCCGTTCGGGTTGGGCGTGGCGATCTGCAATACGCTGTATGGCGGCCAGATTGCCGTCAGCGAAACGATGGGCGCGGCGATCTGCGCGGCGGTAAACGACTGGATCACCGAGCACTGGCTGGACAAGGAACCGCGCCTGCGCGCATCCATTATCGTGCCGGCGCAGGCACCGCTGCTTGCCGCCGAGGAGATCGAACGCAAGGCCGGCGACAAGCGCTTTGTGCAGGTGCTGCTGCCGGTTGCCTGCGAAATGATGTTGGGCCGCAGCTATTACTGGCCGATCTATGAGGCCGCGTCGCGCCACAACCTGCCGATCGGCATCCATGCCGGCAGCATGTATCGCTACTCACCCACCTCCACCGGCTGGCCGAGCCATTTCCTGCACGACTATATCGCGAACCAGCAGATCTTCGAGGACCAACTGCTGTCGCTGGTGACGAACGGCATCTTCGTGAAGTTTCCGGAGCTGCGGGTGGTGCTGATCGAATCGGGGGTGACCTGGCTGCCCGGCTTCCTGTGGCGCGCGATCAAGACTTGGCGCGGCGTGCGCGCCGAATGCCCCT
>Ga0210386_10001543_pt1 | contig 20521 bp, 17 predicted proteins | sample IncBWH32OmetaG_FD_160091 | JGI IMG/M metagenome (GOLD analysis project Ga0210386, IMG submission 160091) | Forest soil microbial communities from Barre Woods Harvard Forest LTER site, Petersham, Massachusetts, United States - Inc-BW-H-32-O ...
TGCTGCGCCATCACCGCCGGAATCCACACTTCGCTGCGCAAACTGGTCTGCGTTCCCTGAAAAATAGGAGGCGCAACCCCGATGATCGTATAGGGATGCTCGTTGATTTGTAGCGTGCGGCCGATCGCCGAAGCATCGCCGCCGTAGCGAAGTTGCCACAGCCTGTAGCTGATGACTACGACCGTCGCTCCGCCGGGTTTATCGTCCTCCGAAGGCAGAAATCCGCGCCCAAGAATCGGATGCACGCCCAGAAAGTCAAAATAATTCGCTGAAGCCAGCGTGCCCCAGGTCCGTTCGGGCTTAGCCTTCCCGGTAAGGTTCAGCGGATAAATCGAAGAACCGGCAAGCGAAGAAAAACTCGTGGTGCGATTGCGCAGGTCGATAAAATCCGGATAGGAAAACGGCACTGGCACCCGCGAATTTCCGCCCGAAGTGAACGCCAGAATATTTCCGGTGTTTACGGCTCCGGGAATCGGATTCAGCAGCGTGGAATTGATCCAGCTAAAAATCGTGCTGTTCGCGCCGATACCGAGGGCGAGGGTAAGCACAGCGATCGCCGAAAAGCCCGGCGACTTCAGCAGCATCCGAAACGCATAGCGAATATCCTGCCGGAGCGAACCCATCAAGTCCTCCCGCTCGATTCCGCTATTGATAGTGCAATTCCCGCGCCAGGCGCCAAAAAATAATCGCCACTAAGTTAAGGGTTAGCACGCGAGATGCTTCCCTGGATATTCTAGTGTGTTCGATCGTGGGATGCCTCGGCCGGAAACGGACAGTCTCCACACGAATAATCCACCTGTCCGCGCGTACAGTTTACGAAGGGACACGTTCGCAACGATTTGCAATTGCCCACCCTCCGGGCCGCGCATACATTGATTCCAGCATCCTGCGCTACGCAGCGAGGACTTGGGACCTAAAACCGGAGGCGAAAATGTGGAGCAGCAATAAGCAACCTGATTATCCAGGCGCAGCACCGGCACAGCCCGCGGCTTACCCGGCATCGCAGTCCAGCAGCAGCTTTAATTCGAATGCAGCCCCGGCTGCTTCCGCACCGATCCGTTCCAGCGTTCCCTCGGCGCGCAATCTGGCGGTTCTCGGACCGGGACTCACGATCAAGGGCCAGATCTCCGGCGACGAAGATCTGCAAATTGACGGCAAGGTCGAAGGCCCGATCGCTCTCAAGGGGCAGCGCCTCACCGTTGGACAGAATGGCGAAATCGCTTCTGATGTGCACGCGCGCGAAGTGATCGTCTACGGTAAGGTGCGCGGAAATCTGCACGCGGAAGATCGCGTGGAGGTAAAGAAGGACGGCTCGGTGGTTGGCAACATCACGGGCGGCCGCGTCCTCATCGAGGACGGCGCGTACCTGAAGGGCCAGATCGAGATCGAACGTGGCAAGTCGCACCATCACGCCGAGCAGGAACTGGAAGCCGTCGGTGCTGGCAACGGCAAAGCCTCAAACTAAAACTCAATTCTTCGACAAGGGTTCCCTACCCCGGCCGCAGACGGCGAGCAAAACGTGCCGTGGCGGAGCGGGCTGAAATCTGAATGGCGCCACAACCAAACAGTTGCGGCGCCATTCTTGTTTTTGCATGGCCGTAAAAAGAACGAAGCGAGGCATCCGCCACGCGGCGAACACCTCGCTGCATGTCTTTTCAACGATCGCTTAGTGCTTTTGTTTTGGCGCCGGGGCCGCATGCGGCTGCTGTCTTTGCTGCAAGTTCTGCTGCTGCTGCGTGTGCCGCTGCACCATTTGTTGCGTCTGTTGCTGGTGCTTCTGCTCTACCTGCGCTTTTCTGGCCTCATCAGCACTCTGCTTGGCAAACTGCTGATGTTCCTTTTCCTGTTGTGCCTGCAACTTCTGCCGTTCCTGCGATTGCTGCCTGTCTAATTTATCCTGCTGTTGTTGGTATTTCTGATCCGTCTTCGTGTTTCCGGTGCTAGGAACCGTGTGCTTTTCAGCCGCCGGCAGTTCGTTAGGATGGATAGCCGTGTGTCCGCCGGCATTTGTTTCTGTTCGCGCGTTCGGTTCTGTTCGGCCACCTGCCGCCCCCGCATGAGGTGCTGGCCGTGACGCCTCCGCCTTGTACGATCCTTCCTTGGCTCCTACCACGCCGCGGCCGCTAAATTCGCCGGGCTTGGCCGTTGCCGCAACAGGTGGCTTGCCGTGGTTCGCGGAAGCGCGCAATTGCGGGTTGCCTCGTGCAGTCTCCACGTGTCGAGTCTGTTCGGCAACCGGCGGCACGTGCCGTTCGCGATCGTAAGACTCCTCTTCCCGCGTCGGACGCTCGCTGATTCCTCCGTTTCCTCCGTTGTAGCTCACGCGCACATCCGTGCGGTTGACTATAGTCGTGTTGTAAACGTTGTGTATCTCCGTCACGTTCACGTTGCTCACCGAACGGTTGTAGAAAAAGTGGTCGTGGTCCCAACGGCCGCCTTCAAAGCCATGGCCGAAATAACCGTAGCCGTAGCTGATCCCCCCGTAGAAGCCCACCTGCGGCCCCCAGTACCCTTCATGGAAAATAAACGCGCTGCCGCCCCAGCCCCACCAGGCGGGCGTCCACAGGTAACCAACCTGGGGAGCCAGCACCCACGTCCCGGGAACCCAGTAGTAATCGTCCGCGTCGCTGTCCCAGGCCCAATATCCCGGAGTCCAGATATAGCCGTCGCCCGGGCAAATCGGCTGCTCGTAGACGGGTAGCTCAGGTGGCGCAAATCCTACGGATATCCCGACACTCACCTGCGCGGGCGTCGGTGACGGTGCTGCTAGCATTACCAATGCGAAGAATAGAGCGCAAATGATCGTGGCGATACGCATTGTCGTTGTGCTTCCTCCTGCCTGGTCGTCCCTCGCTTACCCGGTGTTGCTTTACTCCTCCGGACTGCGGGGATCGCAAGGCAAAGTTTCAGGGGAACCCAAGGATCGCGATGCTCAAACGGCGGGCTGCAACTGAATTCTATTGTTTCTCGCCGCGGCATCCCATAGGGTTATCCATGTAGATCAATTAACCCCATGCGCGAGTGGAAGTTGCGACAGTTGGCAACGCGACTGTTCTTTGCGTCAGTTTCGCTTGGATGTGGGCTCTCCGACACTGGGCCGCTTTAATGAAAGGGGCCGCCCATAAAATGAAAAACACAAAACGCAATCGATCACTCGCAACGAAATCTCTCGCGATGTGCGCTTTCTGCCTAGTTTGCCGAGCTATCATTTCGCTCCCGGCCGCAGCCGCCGAAACCTACCAAATCACACTCGAGCGCAACGTCCCGGCCACCATGCGCGACGGCGTAATCCTCCGCGCCGACATCTATCGCCCGAAAGCAGAAGGCAAGTTCCCCGTACTGCTCACCCGCACGCCCTACGACAAACAGTGGCAAGTCGAATTCGCGCTGAAAGCAGTGCCTCGCGGCTATGTCGTGATCGCGCAAGATACGCGCGGCCAGTTCCGCTCCGAAGGCGAGTGGTATCCCTTCAAATACGAATCGCAAGACGGCTACGACACCATCGAATGGGCCGCCGCGCTTCCCTACTCGAATGGCAAAGTCGGAATGTTTGGCGGTTCGTACGTCGGAGCGACCCAATACCTCGCCGCCATCGCGCATCCGCCACATCTCGCCGGGATTTGTCCCAACGTCACCGCGTCGAACTATCACGACGGCTGGACTTACCAGGGCGGCGCCTTTGAACAATGGTTCAACGAATCCTGGGCCAGCGGCTTTGCCGCAGACTCAATCGAGAGGCGCGTGAATGAAGCCCGCGATGTCGTGGCTTGGTCCAAGGCGCTGCCGCTCAACGAATATCCCCTCATTGCCAACCCGACCACGGTGAGCCTCGCCCCATATTTCCTCGACTGGCTGGCGCATCCAAATTTCGACGATTACTGGAAGCGGTGGTCAATTCAGGATCACTATCAGGAAATTCAAGTCCCCGTTTTCGGCCAAGGGGCGTGGTACGACATCTTCCAGGGCGGCACCCTGCACAACTACATCCACTTGAAAACCGAAGCTGGGAGTGATGCGGCGCGCCACGGCCAGCGGCTCTTGATTTACATCGGCGGACATGCTGGCAGGCCACAACAGAAAAAAGTTGGCGCGGTCGAATTCGGCGATAATGCGCCGATTGATCTCGACGAAGTCACGCTGCGTTGGTACGACTGGCTGCTCAAAGGCGAATCGAACGGAATCGAACAGGAAAAGCCGGTAAAGATTTTTGTGATGGGCAAAAACCAGTGGCGCGAAGAAGACGATTGGCCGCTCGCCAGCGCGAAAAACACGCGCTACTATTTGCACTCGGGTGGCACGGCCAACGGTGTTGCTGGTGATGGCACTTTGACCGTCGCGGCGCCGGCAACCGAGAAGTCCGACCAATACGTCTACGATCCAGGCGACGCAGTGCCTACTATCGGTGGGCCACTCTGTTGCTCGCCGTTGCCAACTGGCATCGGCCCGCAAGACCAACGCGTCGTGGAAGCGCGCAGCGACGTCCTGATTTACTCGACGTCGGCGTTTACAAAAGACACGGAAGTTACGGGGCCCATTTCGCTCGATCTCTACGTCAGTACTTCAGCCGCGGACACCGACTTTACTGGAAAGCTTGTGGACGTTTGGCCCAATGGGTTTGCGCAGAATTTGACGGAAGGAATCTTGCGGCTGCGTTATCGCGACTCGCAGGAAAAACCGGAACTAGCAAACCCGGGAGAGACGTATCACATCACGGTTGATCTCTGGTCCACCAGCAACGTGTTTCTCTCAGGGCACAAGCTTCGCCTCGAAATCGCCAGCAGCAATTTCCCACGCTTCGATCGCAACCTGAACACCGGCGAAGAACAAGCCCGCGCAACACGTATGGTCAAAGCCAGCAATGTGATTTACCACGACAAATCGCACCCGTCGGCGCTAATAGTGCCAGTCGTTCCATGAACGCAGGGACGTGCCAGTGCGAAAATTGCACGCCAGAAGATCACCCCAGAAGATTACCGAAGATTAGTAGATGGTGGGAAAGCGTTGGGGCCGGACAGATCCGGCCCCGATCGCGAAATACTTAGATCGTCTGAGAGGTGGTTTGGGTTTGCGCGGGCGGCGTCACGCTGGGAGTCGTCGCTGGCGCTGTGTTGTTGTCCCGGTTCGGTTGCACCGTGTGATCCGTCTGCGGCGCACTCGAGTCGCCGTTCGAACTCGGCTGTGGGTTCACGCGGTTCGGACTGGGCTTGAGCGAGAAATGCACACCGCGGCGCGCGTTTTCGTCAACCGTGCGCTGCAGGTCCACGTCGTCCATGTTCAGCGTGCTTTCGCCGCTGTAGTTCACGACGTAGTGCAGCTGCCCATCGGCCAGCCAGTAATCGCTGGCAGCGTACGTCGTGCCGTCCTTCAGATAAATCAGGACGGTTGGCGTTGAACTAGCCACGTTACCGGTGATCGGATTGTCGTCCGCGGTGCCCAGCGGTTCCTCTGATTCGACGGAGTTGTCCGCAGAGTTCGAGTTTGCGGCTGAGTTGTTGCTGTAGCCGCCGCCGTAGCTATTGTAGTTGCCGCTGTTGTAGCTACCGGAATCGTAGTTCGGGCTCACGTTCGAGCTGGAGTAGTCCGGGTTGCTGTAGTTGATGCTGTAGCCAGGGTCACCGTAGGAACCATAAGCCGGCCAACCCCACCACGGGTCGTAGCCGATATATCCCGGCCATCCCCAACCCCAGCCCCATCCAGGTCCCCACCAACCGCCCCAACCGAGACCCCAACCCCAGCCCCATCCCCAACCGAAGCCGCAGCCCCAGCATCCGCCGCGCCAGCCCCAGCCACCACGCCACCCGCCGCCCCAACCACCACGCCAGCCGTTCCCGCCATGCCAGCCGTTATTGATGCCAGCGTTGTGGAAACCAGCCGACGTGCCGCCAAAGGACCTGCCGCCACCGAAGGACGAGCCACCATGCACGTTCAGCGGGCCGCCGAGCCGTGGGGTACTCATTCTGCCTGCGGAACCAAAATGGGAGCTGCTGAGACTGGTATTGCCGAAGCGAGATCCCGAGAACCCGGCGCTCCCGCGGGCGCCGACCGATGCCGAGTTGCCAAAGTGAGAGTTTTCGATGTTCGAGACCGCGCGATTCGCCGACACCGCCGAACCAGAGCCACGGTTCGCCGCGGAGAAAGAATTCGACGCACCGCGACCGCTTACGGACGGTGCTGTCGTGGAATTACGCCCGTTGCCGGCGTTCATTGAAGGTGTGGCTGAGCGCGAACCAGCGAACGCATTCGAATTTGCATTTGTGCCACCGCGCGCACCGGCGCCGGTCCCCGTGTTGGGACTTCCGCTACGGCCAAAGTAGGGTGCGGAGCCGTTGCGTCCAAACGAGGAAGGAGGAGTAGTTGCGTTACGGTTGCCTGACGCAGCTCCATTACCGCCATTACGAGCGGAGTTGCCAAAATGCGCGCTCGATGGCGGCGCTACGCCGGGACGACTGCCAGCTGAGCTGTAGCCCCGGTTGCCCCCCGCAAATCCTCGGTTACCGGCTGCGCTGTAAGAGTTGCCAGGACGTCCCGCGGAATATGAGCGGCCAGGAGACATCGAATAGTGATTCCCGCCGCCATAGCTGCCGCCACGGGGCGCGCTGTAGTGCCCGCCGCCACCGTAGCCTCCGCCACCGTGGAAGCCACCACCACCGCCTCCTCCGTGAAAACCGCCCCCGCCACCACCGCCGTGGAAGCCGCCGCCGCCACCGCCGCCATGACCACCACCTCCGCGCTGCGCGAATGCTGAAGGCGCGCACAGGAGTGCTACCGATGCGATTGCTGTGAAAAGAAACTTTAGAGAGGTGGACTTCATTTTGATCCCTCCACCCAACGACTGCTCGAGCCCAACTGACTTTGTGCCCATTCTATACCTTTTGATTCGAGGTGGACGCTGTTGGTTGCAGTTTGTGGCCTCAGCGTCTGTTAGGTCACGTGAATTCAACGATTGAGCCATCTGCTAGACCTCGCCTCGTAGGCTTTAACACGGCAGGTTCGAAAAAGTTTCGTTTGAACTTTGGGACAGGGTGGCGGGTTCTCGAACGGGCTTCACCGCCCGGCTAACTACCCGCAGGCCTAAGCTTTGCCGCGCTCGGCCAGAAATACCCCTGCTAGCACTAAGGCTGTGCCCTCAAGGAGGCTACGGGTGGGGCGTTCGCCCAGAAAGGCGACCGAGAGGAGAATTACTACGACTGGCTGGAAATAGCTCATGGCACCCACGCGTGACGCGGTCATATAGCGTAGCGCCCAGTAGAAGATTGTGTAGGCCGCGACTGAGCTGCCCACGGCCATGTAGATCATCGCTAACCAGCCGTCCCACGAAACGCTGTGCCAGTCAAGATGGGCTGCTTGGCGGATGGTGAGAGGCAGAAGCATGATTGCCGCAGCCACACAGTTGAAAGTGTTCATCGAGACGGCCTCGTATTCGGCGGCGACTCGCTTGCCGAGGACAGCGTAGGCCGAAAAGCCGATGACGCCGCCGAAGGTGATCAGGTCTCCCATGAGCAAGGGCGAATGCGAGGGCGAGCCTTGCTCGGTTTCGAGAAGGTAGACGCCCACGAACGAAATCGCCATGCCGACGATTTTTCCGATGGTGAGGGCTTCGAGTTTCAGAGCGCGTGCGAGCAGGAGAATGATGATCGGCCCGACGGCGATAATTACGGCGGAATGGTCGGACGTCGTGAAGTTGAGGCCGACCGTGAATAGGCCCTGATTGACGATTACGCCGAAGAAACCGAGGTAAGCGAAGGGCCAGATGTCACGCAGGCGCAACGGGCTGCGATTGCGCTGCGCGAAATAAATCGGAAGCAAGACGATGGCGGCGAGTTCCAAGCGAAAACAGACCAGAGTGATGGGATCGAGCGTTCGCAGCGCGATTTTTCCGGCCACGTAATTGAACGACCAGAGCGTCAGCATCACGAAAAGCCAGAACAGCAAGGCGATGGTGCTCGGGCGCTTTGCGTCGGATGCTGGCGCGACAGCGGCAGGTGCGGTCAATTTTGAGCTCGGTCGTTCGGTGCGGCGCTCATTCGAGCACGTCGCGCTGCTTGGTGAGTGCCTCGATGCGATCGAGGCGCGGGGCGTAGCCGATTCCTGGCGCGGTGGGCACACGAATTGTGCCTTTGGGTGTGACTTCTACTTCCGGCTCGATGATGTCTTCGGTCCAATAGCGGCGGCTCGCAGAAAGGTCACCAGGAAGCGTGAAATTCGGCAGTGTCGACATGGCGATGTTGTGTGCGCGACCGATGCCGGATTCCAGCATACCGCCACACCAGACCGGGATGGATTTGGACTGGCAGAGATCGTGGATTCGACGCGCGGCGGTGTGACCGCCAACGCGGCCGAGTTTCATATTGATGATTTTGCAGGCGGCGATTTCAATGGCGGCGCGGGCGTGTTCGATGTCGTGGATGCATTCGTCGAGGCAGATGGGAGTCTCGAGTTGGCGCTGCAGGGCGGCGTGGGAGTAGATATCGTCATAGCCGAGCGGCTGCTCGATCATGATGAGGAAAAACTGATCGAGTTGCTGGAGTAGCAGCGCATCTTCCAGGCTGTAAGCGGAATTGGCGTCCACCATCAGACGAAGGCGCGGGAATCTTTGACGCAGCGCGCGGGCGGGTTCGACGTCGTTGCCGGGCTTGATTTTAATTTTGACGCGTTGGTAGCCGGCAGCGAGTTCCTTTTCAACTTTCGCGATGAGCGTTTCGATCGAAGGTTGAATGCCAATAGAAACGCCGGAAGAGATTTCGTCGCGTGCACCGCCCAGCAACTTCGCCAGCGGCAGATTCTTTTGTTTAGCTTCAGCGTCCCAGATGGCGGTTTCGACGGCGGCTTTGGCCATGTTGTGTCCGCGGACTTGTGCGAGAAGGTCAAAGACCTCAGAAGCTGCTTTGAGTTCTCTGCCCTTCAGCATCGGCCACAAAAAGTCACCGATGATGTGGCGCGCGGTTTCAACCGTCTCGTAGGAGTAGTAGGGGTTTTCGCCAGCGGTGGATTCGCCCCAGCCGGAGATGCCGTCTAGGTCGGCTTCGACGAGAAGAATACGGCGAAGCGAAGTGCTGCCGAAGCTGGTTTCGAAGGGCGCGATCAGCGGGATATGGATTTCGCGCAGAGTGATTTTGCGAAGGCGCATTTTTGGGCTGGGACCTTTAGTCTTCGAATTCTTCCGGGCGATATTCTGGCAGACGCAGCCCGGCTACGGAAGCGGCAGGTTCCAAAATGTAGTCGGTGGTTGTGCCGCGGGGCTCAAGGCCAGTGGCGATGTATCCCTGATGAAACAGCTTTTGGAACTCGTCGCGGGCCTGGGATTGCACGCGGGCCGCTGCTGCGCGGTCTTTCGTTTTGATGTCGTTGAGATTGGCGGGCAGCGAGATTGATTGGACGTCAGTCGCTGCCGGAAGCGAATTATCCGCCAGAATATTTTTCACGCGATCGGAATCAATCCACCATTCGGCGACGAGCCGGTCGGTGGGCAGGCCGGCGTGCAGCGGACTTTCGGTGATGCCGTAGCAGTCCGGGATGAATCGCTGGGCGATGGCGCCGAGGCGGACGAAATTAAAGTGCGCGTTTTTCAGTTCGAGCGGATCGAAAGTCCACTCGACCAAGCGGATATCGCGCTTCAGGGCATCCTGGCGCTGAAAAAGCTTCAGGCGGCGGCCGACGCCTTGGTTTTGGTACGCAGGCAGCACGGCGGTCATGTGCGAATGCAGGAACGGTTTGCCGCTGCGCGTGCCGACCAGGGCCAGCGTGAAGCCGACCATCTTGTCGTCGTCAAAGGCGCCGAGAATTTGGCCGCCGGTGTGATGCGCGACTACAAAGATGGCCGACGGTACGGCGATCTGTTCGCCCCAGATGCGCAGTTCGAGGTCCACACACGTTTCATATTCCGCCAAGGAATGGCAGTGGCGAATTTCGATTTCGCGTGGCTCGACGGTCGTCGTGTCGGGGGCTGAACTCATTTGGAGCTCGCTGCCTTGCGTGGTTGGTCTTGCGATTTGGAAAGTTCCCACAGTTCTTCCATGCGCTCGCGGGGCACATCGGCGAGGCGGCAGCCTTCGCTCGCGGCGGTTGATTCCATCCGTTGGAAGCGCCTAAGGAATTTGCGATTGGCTTTTTTGAGCGCGATTTCGGGGTCGGCGCCAAGGAAGCGGGCGACGTTCACGGCCGCGAACAGGAGATCGCCGACTTCTTCTTCGAGGTGTGCACTTACAGCTGCGACGGGGGGCGTCGAGGCGGGCACGGTCCGCCGCGGCCGATCTTCGACATGCCGGGCCCTTACGGATTCCTTCGGGGCAGCGGCTTGTAGCGATGCGAATATTTCGCGTTTTTCTTCTTCTAGTTTATCGAAGATGCCTGACAGATTGTCCCAGTCGAAGCCGATCCGCGCTGCGCGGCGCGTTAGTTGATAAGCTTCAAGGACAGCTGGGAGCGAGCGCGGGACGCCCGCGAGAATCGATTCTGTGTGTTTCGCCGCGCCGGTTGATGCTTCGCTCCTGCGGCCGTTTCCGCTCGCTTCGGCTCGTTCTTCCGCTTTGATTTGCTCCCAATTTTTCAGCACTGCGGCGGAATCTTTTGCTTGGATAGCGCCGAAGACGTGCGGGTGGCGGCGAACCATCTTTGTGTGGATGGATTCGATCACGTCGGAAATGGTGAACGCGCCGGTTTCTTCGGCGAGGATCGAGTGGAAGACCACTTGGAGAAGCAGGTCACCGAGTTCCGAAGCAAATTTGTGCGGGTCGACGGATTCCATCGCGTCAAGGACTTCATAGGTTTCCTCGATCAGGAATTTGCGGAGGGACTGGTGCGTTTGTTCGTGGTCCCACGGGCAGCCATTTGGGCCGCGCAGGCGGGTTTGGAGCGCAACGAGCTTCGCAAACCACTCTCCTGCGAGTTTGTCACGGCGACTGGGGGGGATACGTGGCGACATGATCGCGTGGCGACCACGCTGCTTTCGCGAACCGGCCTCCGCGCCGGCTCTCGGGCGCGATTTCGTGGCATGCTTTCGACTGGAAGGCACTGCCGGACGTTTCCTCCGCGCGGATGATCTCTTTCGCAAGCAAGAATCATGGGTGATTAGGGCGAGCGGCGTCAAGAGTACATCCCGCTGACGTTGTGAGAGGAGCCTTAGTTCGAGGCTGCGTGGGCTGGAGCGCGTCGGCGGATTACTGCTTCCGAGAAGCGGTCCATTTCTTCGGCTTGGGGGCTGAATTGCAGAAGCAGCAGGTCCACGCCGGCGCGTTCGAATTCACCGATGCGGTCAGCGACTTGTTGCGGAGTTCCGACCAAGCCCGAGCGCAGTCCGCGATTCGATACCGAATATTCTTCTAGCGAGACGCGCTGTTCGAGCTGCGTATTCGTCAGCCATTGCTGGTAATTCTGGTAGCCGGCGGCGTTCTGCTGCACGTCGGTGATGCGCGCGACTTCCTGCTGCGCTTGCTGCTCAGTATCGCGGACGATGGCGTAGGCGGCGACGCCGAATTGCATGCGCGGAAGATTTTTGCGTTCGCGGCGCTCGGACATGTCTTTGATTTTTTCGCCGACGCGCGCGGGCGAATCGCCGTGCATCACGAACGCGTCGCATTTCTGCGAGATCAATTCCTTCGCAGCTTCCGATTCCCCTCCCGCATAGATCGTGGGACGTGGGTTTGATACCGGCTTGGGCTGCAGCACCAAATCCTGCACGGTATGATATTTTCCGGAGTACGAGAAGTGATCCTGCTTCCAGGCGGCGTCCACGATGTCGAGCCATTCGGAGGTGCGGGCGTAGCGGTCGTCATGCTGATCGAATTGCACACCGTATTTTCTGGCTTCTTCGGCCCACCAGGAAGAAACCACGTTGAGCGAAACGCGGCCGTTGCTGATGTGGTCTATGTTGGCGGCTTGTTTCGCAAGCAGCGCGGGAAGATGAAACGTGGGACGCACGGCGACCATGAGTTCGAGCGATTCGGTGACAGCGGCTAGCGCGGCGGCGGTAGACCAGGCGTCCAGGGATGGAGCATCAACGCCCTTAATATCGTTCAGGTTCAGCTCGGCGATAAGCGTTAGATCGTAGCCGATTTTTTCGCTGCGACGTGCGAGGCGGGAGACGTAATCCCAGGTGGGCTGCATGTGTTCGTCCTGCACATTGCGCAGCCAACCGCCAAAAACGGGGAGCCAGTACCCGTAACGCATCAGCGCGCCTCCTTGACCAAGTAATCCACCAAACGCGCGAAGGGGTCGAAGCCGACGATGCGCGGACCATCGGAAACGAAATTCGAGAGCGCGTTGACGTCGTAGTAGTAGAGCTGGCCGTCGCGGTCGTCAATGATGTATTCGAGCCCTCCGACTTCGATCTGCGCTTCGCGGAAGATACGTTCGACGGCGGTGATCACTTTTGGCGGCGGGCGATAGCCTTCGACGCGCAAGCCCGTCTTCGCGCCTTCCACCACGCAGGCGGTCTTGATTTCTGCGCCGTCGCTGGTTTTGCAAATGTCCATCGGACAGAGGTCGAAAGTTTCTCCCGAAGTGAAAACTTTGATGCCGTAGAGATATTTGTAGCCAAGCGTCTCGACGCGCGTGATGTGGCCGCCGCGTGCGGGAATGAATTCCTGAACGATGCCCGTGGAATCGAGGCCGAGCTGGATGGCGTCGTTGCGGACGGCGGATTCGAGCTGCTCGATGGAATCGAAGCGCACGATGCCGACTCCGCTGCCGCCGATATTAGGCTTCACCACGATCGGAAAACGCAGGCCGTGCGCTGCGGCGACTGCTTGCGATGGATGATTGATGACGGCCGAGCGCGGATGCGGTAGGCCGAGCGAGTGTAGTAGCGAGAGCTGCAGCGCTTTCGAAGTTTCCACGCGGAATGCGTGGCTGCCATTGACGACCCGGACGCCGGATCGCTCCAGGTGGGCGAGGTAGCTGAGCGTGTAGAAGATTGCGTGCGCGTTTCCACGAGTCCAGGCCGAGGGGCTCATGCGATTGAAGATCAGCCCGTATTGCTGGTCGCCGTTCGGTGCTAAGTCGAAATGGTGGTGAGCGGCATCGAGACGCACGTATGGGATGCTGCGACGATCGAGTTCAGCGAAGACTGGCAGGAACCAGCGCGGGTGCTCGTGGTAAATGGCCATGGGACGGGATGGCTTTGTTGCTCGCGCGGGCGGTGCTTGCTTGCGCGGTTTAGAGGCCACTTTGCGGCGCGCGTCGGTGGCTGCCTTTCGAGTTCTCGCAGCGCTTCTGGGCATGGCATTCCTTGACGAAATTAGGTCGCGAACTGTTGGATGCACCAGACTAACGCACGTCGCGGGAATTTGCGACAGGGATGGATTGAGATCGAGAGTCAGCTCTGGCCCTAAAGATGAGCCGACCTATTCGGCCTCCAGCTGCGGGCGGTCCAAAATCGCGGCGCCAGCCATCCCTCCGGCGGCCTCGCCTATTTGCATGGCCAGTGACGGAATAATATGTATGCAAGAACGGTCCATCGTCTAAGGATGATTACGCTTTTTCCTGCAAACTGAGGTGCAAGTGGGGAAAAGACCAGGATATTGGCAACCGTGTGACAAACGGCCGACGGCAGCACCGACCCACTGCGTAGCGTCAGCCAGCCAAACACATACGCCAGGACCACACAATGAACGATTCGAAAGCTGAGCCGTACGAGGACCTGCTGAACGCCGAAATAATAAGAAAAATCCGAAAAGAAATGGAATGCCGCCCAAACGATTCCTACGAGGAAGAGGCCGCGATAGAGTCCATATCGGTCAATCAGCGGGGCTGAAGTAGTCCGCGGAAAATAATCTCTTCGGAAAGCGCAAGGGCAAAGAGCAAACGACGCAATCGAATTACACAGCCGCAAGAGCTATGCGGGCTTGGTTAGTCCGTGGGCTACGGCTTCGTCCAGAAGTTTCTTCATTTGTTGTGCGGCTTTTCTGGAGGCTTCTTCCTGCTGGCGGCCTAGTTCGCCTTGTTGCTCGCCCAACTTGCCCTGTTGTTCGCCGAGTTTGCCTTGCTGCTCGCCGAGGGCGCCCTGCTTTTCGCCTAGTTGCGACTGTTGGTCGCCTGCTTGCGACTGCAATTCCCCGATGCGGTCTTGGATTTCGCCGATTTTTTCCTGGATGCGTCCGAGGTCTTCCTGCGTTCCGCCGTCGCTCATTTTTTTCAGTTCCGCTTCGAGTTTCTGAAGCTGAGCGGTCATGTCCGGGATCTTCACGTGGACTTTCTCCATCTGCTCGCCGAGTGCTTCTTGTTGTTTGCCGAGGGCTTCTTGCTGTTCGCCCAAAGCTTCCTGCTGCTTGCCGAGTTCTTCTTGTTTGCGGCCGAGCTCTTGCGCAGGAGCGAAGAATTCCATGGCTCGCTTGATAGTGTCGGGGTCGCGGATGACGTAGGCCTTGCCGTCGCGAATGAACCAGATGAAATCGCCGGAAACATTGTGACGCAACGAATTGACGAAATTGGACTCGCCGTCAGAATTCATGGAGAAACCGTTGCCGGAAACAACGACAGACGAATTGCCGGCGGAAATGACAAATTGCTGGCCGTCGTCGTCTTCACCTGTGATCAGAGTGTTCGAGCGCCCGGATTGAGCCGATTGCTGCGCTTGCGGCACGATCACAGCGAGGTGTGGCAATGAGATCACGGGCCTCACGGAAACATGAGGTGCGATTGAGGCTGGCGGTGTGACGACTACGTTACTCGAAACGTGGACGTCAGGCTTGACCGTAAAATGCAACGTGGAGACATCATCTATGGATACGATGTGCTCCATCGGCGGGATAACGATATGAGGATCGACCTGCGTCATAGGGACAACCGAGACACTCGCCATGGGAATAGGATCCACTCCAGGCCCAGGGGCCGGGGCCGGGGCCGGAGCGGCGGCCTGAGTTGAGGGCACGGGCGGCTCGGGCACCGCAGAGGGTTTTGGCGCTGACGCAGGCGGCGCTGGCAGGGCTGGTGCGGGAGGCTGGACCGATTGCGGCGGGGTCGCATGGATACTGTCGATGGTGGGACGAAAACCCGCCGTGACGCAGACGACCGGAATTGCGAGAAATGCGGCGATGACGACGACAGGTTTTTTCAGGTGCATGGCGACACTCCCTTTCCATTCGAGAATGCGATCGAGGCGTTTTTCGGCTTGCCCGGCGCTAGCCATGGCGACGCCTTGCCACCAGACGCGCCCCGGCGCGGCTTCGAGCGCGGCAAAGAAACCAAGAACTGTTTCGGCGTAACGGGTGCGGTCAGCGCCCGCGGCGAGAGCGGCATCGTCACTGGCTTCTTCGGCGAGTTCGGCGAGACGGCGATCGAGCCACCAGCTAAGTGGGCTGAACCAGAAGATTGCGCGGTGCAGCAGCGAGAGGCGCTCGGTGAGTGCGTCGCGGCGAGCGACGTGCGAAATTTCGTGCGCGAGAACCGCGTCGAGTTCCGTTGGTTCCCATTCGCGCCACGTGGGGGGAAGAAGGATCGAGGGGTGCTTTACCCCGAAGGTTACCGGGACCGACAGGAGTTCCGATTCGGCGAGACGCGGTTTTGAGTGGATGCGTGCCGCGCGTGCGAAGAAATGCAAGCGCGCGAGAGTGTGCGGGTCGTCTATAGAGCGCGAGTTGCGATCGAGGCGACTGCCCAAGGTGATGCCGAGAATCAGGCGAACCAGAAAGAAGATGGCCACAGTTGCATAGATGCCGCCAGCGACGGCGATGCGCGAAATCGGCATGCGTAGGCGGGCGCGCGCCGGTGACGCTGGGATTGGCCTGGAATAATTGCGCGATGGAGCGACGCTATAGTTGAACACGGGGGTGGGAGCGTACGCGGTTGTCGTCGGCGCTGTTGTTGCACGAGTGTCCTCGGCAGGCTCGACGGAGATTTCGACCGTCGCTGGCGATTGCAGGTTGACGAATCTTTGCGCGATCGGAACAGAAACCGGCAGCGGCGGCATCAGCAGCGCGAGAAACGGCATAGCGAGCGCTACGATCAGGATTATTCGCCACACACCCAGACGCAACGAGACGCTTTTCGCGCGGCATAGGGCCAGAGCGCCGCTGGCGATGCACGCGAGCGCGAGCGAACGGACGGCAGGGTCAACGATGTGGCCCAAGAATCCGGAAGACGCGTCGAGAACAGTGGGCGTGCTCATGACTTCCCTTCCTTGCGCTGGTCGGCTTTCCGTGCGGCGATTTTTTGGGTTAGGCGCTCGAGTTGTTTGCGATCGAGAACAGCGTTATCGACCATACCGATTACCAATTGCTCAGCTGATCCGCCGCAGAAGCGGTCAATGATGTGCTTGACCGCGCGCACGGCGACGTTCTGGCGGGGTTCGGCGGCGCGATAGATGAAGGTGCGGCCGCTGATTTCGTGGGTAACGTAACCCTTCTCTTCCAGACGTCGCAGCACCGTGCGGATGGTGGATTCTTTCATGGGACGCTTGAGAGCGAGGGCTTCGCGGCAGGCTTCAGAAGAAACCGGGCCGTGGGACCAGACGTGATCCATGACGAGTTGCTCGACTTCGCCGAGAGTGCGGGGCCGAGTTGTTGATGTGCGAGCCATTGTAACGCTACATCTTGTAACAGACACGCAAATGTGTGTCAAGCGGAAATTTTCGTCAGGCGTGAAGCTCGGCGATGCCCGCTGCGCTGCGTTCCCAAAGCATCTGGAACCCAGCGGTTGCTATACGTTCTAGGGCAAAGGAGCGTTCCATACGCGCTACCCTTCCCTCACGGCGCACAGCCAAGAGTTTGGCAGTGCCACGGGTGCCACGGCGCTTGGCTTGTCGAAAAATGGAAGCGGATGTTAGACTTCGGTGTAACTCTCAAAAGCGTCTTGAAGGATACCTGCCGTGGCTGATTCGAAACAGGAAGAGACATTCAAGGTGATCGACCGTCGTCTGTTTGGCGAGGACGGCGAATTGCGTAAGGACGTGGTGGAGCAGGCGCGGCGCGACGAAGAGGCGGCGGAGAAAAAGGCCGCCAGCCAGGCGCAGCAAAAGGGTCAATCTGCGGCGACGGCGCCAAAGGTGACTGGTTCCCCGGCTACTCCGCAGAGTGGTGAGTTCCACCAGGCAAAGACCGGGGAAGAACGCGGACTGATGTCGCCGGACGGACCGCAAGGACTGGAAGGCGGAGAAGGAGCTGGCGATGCCGCGGCGGGCAGCGAGGAGCATACGACTTCGCGCAGCTTCCAGATGCTGGTCGATTTTTTGACGCGCAATGCCGCGGCGATGCTGGGCGGGATGGCCGATCCGCGGACGGGGCAAGCGTTTGTGGATTTGGAGGGCGCCCGCGAAGTGATTGACATGTTGGACGCGCTGCGGGAAAAGACGCGCGGAAATTTGTCGAAGGAAGATGACAACTTATTGATTGAGGTGCTGGGGAGTTTGAAGTTGACGTTTATGGAGATTTCCAAGGCTGCGGCGGAGCAGATGGCTAAGAAGGCCAAGGGAAAGTAGCCTCCGCATCTGCGGGCCATTCAACAAGCGAAGACAATTTTTGCGGCGTCCCACCTCAAAATGAGTTCCCTGCAACTAACCGTACTGGGGTCTGGCACATCGATGGGTGTGCCGACGTTGGGGTGTCATTGCGATGTCTGCGAATCGAACGATCCGCACGACAAACGGATGCGGCCCTCGGTGCTGCTGGCTTATGGTGGTCACAATGTGGTGATTGACACGACGCCAGATTTTCGTGCGCAGGCGATGCGCGAGCATGTTGACCGACTCGATGCGGTAATTTACACGCACTCGCACGCCGACCACATTTTGGGGCTCGACGATATTCGCCCTTACAATCTGAAGCAAGGCGGCGTGGTGCCGATTTATGCGTCGGAAAGCGCGCAGCAAACTCTGCGGCGGCAATTTGCCTACATCTTCGACGATGCGCCCACGGAGAGTTCCCTGCCGGTCGTGGAAATGCACACGATTAACGGGCCGTTCGAGGTTTTCGGACTCAAAATCGTGCCGGTGTCGGCAAAACACGGCTCGCAGCCGGTGCTGGGATTTCGTTTTGGCAAGGCCGCTTATCTAACGGACTTCAGCACGGTGCCGGAACGTTCGAAAGCGCTGTTGCAAGAGCTGGACGATTTCATTCTCGACGCGTTGCGATACACGCCGCACCCAATGCATTCCAATGTTGAACAATCGCTCGCGCTGGTGAATGAACTGAAACCGAAGCGCGCTTGGTTCACGCATATTTGCCACGATCTGGGGCACCAGGCGGCGAACGCGAAGCTGCCGCAGAACGTGCGGCTCGCTTATGACGGACTGAAATTCGAGGTGGCCATCTAATGGCCATAGCGATCCTAAATTCGCCGGCGGAATGGATCACGCGTTTTGGCGAAGCGCGCAAGCCCACGGCCGTCACCATCGGCAATTTCGACGGCGTGCACGTCGGGCACCAGAAAATTCTGCGGGGAGTGATCGAGCGTGCGCGCAGTATGGATGCCATGAGTGCGGTCCTGACGTTTTATCCGCATCCGGCGCGCATATTGCGGCCTGAGGTGGCGCCCGGACTGCTGGAAACATTGCCGCAAAGATTAGCGGAATTTGAAGCGCTGGGAATGGATGCGGCGCTGGTGCTGAAATTCGACCAAGAGCTAGCTAAGGCCAGCGCTGCAGAGTTCGCGCAGAGGTTCTTGGTTGAAACGCTGCGGACGCGCGCGGTGCTCGTGGGCGCAAACTTCCGCTTCGGCCATAAGCAAGCTGGCGACGTGAAATTGCTTGCGGAACTAGGGGACCAGAATGGATTCGAGGTCGAGATCGTCGAACCTGTGCTGGTGGATGGACGCGTGGTGTCCAGCTCGGAGATTCGCCAGGCAGTGCGTGAAGGCCGGGTGGAAGAAGCACGATTGATGCTGGGACGACCGTTTGCGCTGACCGGCCAGATTCGAACTGGAACAGGGCTGGGGCGAAAGGTGGTTGTGCCCACGTTGAATCTTGCGACAGAGCAAGAAATTCTGCCCAGGACTGGCGTTTACGCAACCGAAGTAGTGCTTGGCGGAAAGACCTATCGGGCCGTGACGAATGTGGGTGTTCGGCCGACGTTCGACGGGCAAAAGCTGGCGATTGAATCATACTTGTTTGAATTTTCGGACACGGTGACTTCGGGTGCGATGACCGTGAAGTTTTTGACGCGGTTGCGCGATGAGCAGAAATTTGCGGGGCCGGAGGCTTTGCGCCAACAGATTTTGAAGGACATCGGGCGGGCCAAAGAGCTTTTTGCGAAGCAGTGAACCAGCGCTAGAATCCCACTGAATTAGCAATCTGGTCTCAGGACAGGGCGAACCGACGAGGAAGTCATATGGAAAATAGAGAAGTTGCACGAATCTTGCGCGAGACGGCGCAACTGTTGGAAATTGATGGCGCGATCATCGGCCGCTACCGCAGCTACGAGAAAGTGGCGGAGCTTTTGTACAGCATGCACGAACGCATCGAGGACCTAGCCAAGGACGAAAAGAAGTTGAAGGAACTGCCGGGCATCGGCGACGGGATGGCCGCGCACATTCGAGAGATTCTGGATACTGGTGACTACAGCCTGCGCGAAAAACTGCTGAAGAAATATCCGGTGACGCTGCTGGAGCTGTTGCATTTGCAATCCTTGGGGCCGAAAAAAGTGGCGTTCCTGTGGAAGAAGTTCCAGGTCTCGACCATTGAAGGCATCGAGAAGCTGGCGCAGGACGGAAAGTTGCGCGACTTGGAAGGTTTTGGCGAAAAGAGCGAACAGAATATTTTGAAGGCGACGGCATCGGCGAAACGCTCGTCGGGGCGTTTCAAGCTGGATGATGTCGACGAGTCGGCGCAAAAGCTAATGGCTTATATCAGCCGGATGGACAAAATTGTGGAGTCGGTGACGCCGGCGGGGTCTTTGCGCCGCGGGAAAGAAACCATCGGCGACCTGGATTTGCTGGTGACCATGCGGCCAGGACGCGACAAACAGAAAGATGTTGATGAGGTGGCAGAGCACATTTTGAAATATCCGGGAATTGATCAGACGCTCGCGCATGGCGAAAACAAAGTGAGCGTGATTCTGGGAAATGGATTGCAGGTGGATGTGCGGCTGTTGGAAAAAGAGTGCTTTGGCGCCGCGCTTTTGTATTTCACCGGCTCGAAGGAACACAACGTGGTATTACGCGGTCGCGCGCGGGACATGGGCTGGACGTTGAACGAATACGCGCTGACCACTCTGAAGGGAGGAAGGTTTGTCGCGGGCAAGACGGAGAAGGATATCTACGAGAAGCTGCGGTTGGACTACGTCGAGCCGGAGCTGCGGGAGCATACCGGGGAAATTGACGCGGCGGAAAATCACCGTCTACCCACGCTATTAAAACTGGACGATATTCGCGGCGACGTACAAATGCATACCACCGCCTCCGATGGACGGAATTCGATCGAAGAAATGGGCAAAGCTGCCGCGCAACTGGGGTACGAGTACATCGCCCTGACGGACCATTCAAAAGCGGTCACCGTGGCGAATGGCATGGATGAAAGGCGCACGCTCGAGCAGATCAAGAAAATTCGCGCGGCGCAGGCGAAGGTGCCGGAGATCGGTTTGCTGACGGGGATCGA
>Ga0210386_10001544_pt1 | contig 20515 bp, 28 predicted proteins | sample IncBWH32OmetaG_FD_160091 | JGI IMG/M metagenome (GOLD analysis project Ga0210386, IMG submission 160091) | Forest soil microbial communities from Barre Woods Harvard Forest LTER site, Petersham, Massachusetts, United States - Inc-BW-H-32-O ...
CTTCGGCAACAGCGCGTAGTCTTCTACGTGGACGTGCTTGCCGGCGAAATTGACCCGCTCGCCGCGCATCAGCGCCTCGACGACGGTCAACCACTCGCTTCCATAGGAGTAGCGCTCGTCATGTTCGAGAAACGGAATGCCTGCGTTGACGATTTCGCGCCGGTTCCAGGCGTTCACCAGATTGATCGCGAAACGGCCCTTGCTGATGTGCTCGATCTGCAGCGCCATCTTGGCGAGAACGACCGGATTATAGAGCATCGGCTTGATCGCGGCGATGATCTCGATCCGGCTGGACAGAGCGGCGAGAGCCGCCGCCGACGACCAGGCCTCAAGCTGGTCGAGATCGTCGCGGTGAGGATTCGAGGTGTGCTGGGCAATCAGCGTGCAGTCGTAGCCGAGCTCTTCGGCTTCCAGCACGAGGCGCCGGTTGCGGTCCCACGAGGCGTCGTAGGGTTCTTCGGGATCGTTGAGTGCCGCGCGGTTGCCGTGGACGAGGGCCCAGATGCCGAGGCGAAGTGGATGCGTCATCATGTTACTCTGGTGGGATGGACATGCCCTGAAGGTGGCGGAGCGGGCGATCATCATCAGCGATGCGGGCTGCCCAAATAATCACCGCCGCTGCATCCTCTTCTTGCAGAAAACTTTCACTTCTTTCATGTTAGATCATGCCGAAGCGCAGGCGAAATTTATAAAATTGGGCGCCGACCTCAGGTGCCGCTTATGAAGATCCCGCCGTTACTGGATCTGTCGCTGCTGCGAACTTTCGTTCTCTTGGTGGAGGAAGGCAGCGTGACGCGCGTTGCCGCGCGGCTTCACAGGTCGCAGCCGGCGATCAGCCTTCAGCTCAACCGGCTCGAACAGCTTGTCGGCCGCAAGATCTTCGAGGTGAATCTGCGCCGGCCCAAGCTGACGTCGCATGGCGAAACGCTGCTCTCCTATGCGCGAAAGTTGCTCGAGCTGGACAATGAAGCGCGCGCCCATTTGAGTGCGGACGAGGTGTCAGGGCGCGTTGTACTCGGATGTCCCGATCTCTACGCGGCTTTTCTCCTGCCGCGCATATTGGCTCGTTTTCAGGCCGACTATCCCAATGTCGAAGTGACGGTTCATTGCGCGCTCAGCCGTCAAGTGGCCGAAGCGGTGGAAAATAACGGCGTCGACGTCGCGCTCGTCACGCACAATCCGGAAGTCCGTCCGAACCTCGCCAATGTCACCCGACTTCGTCGGGAGAAGCTCGTATGGCTGGGAGCCGAAGGCGGCTCGGCTCATTTGCGCGATCCCTTGTCCGTCGCCATGCTGCCCGACGGCAATCTGTACCGGACATTTGCCCTGGGTGCTTTGGATGCGCAGGGACGCGAATGGCGGATCGCATGCGTGTCCGAAAGCATCGCGGGCCTGCAGGCGATAGCGCTTTCGGATACGGCTGTCATCGTGCTCGCGCAAAGCGTCGATGTCCGCGGACTGCGGCAACTCGACCAAAGCGATGGTCTGCCGTCGCTTCCCGAAGTCGAGCTCGCCCTGTGGCAACGCCAGCGCGGCTGGTCCACCGCCGCCGACCATTTGGCATCCTACATCATCGGCGAACTTAAGCTGCGCTTGGAGTGACGGCGAAGCAATGCCGAGAATATCCTCGTGACGAGCCTGCATGATGCCCGACATCTATCGGGCAAATGGCGCGCCCGACACGATTCGAACGTGTGACCTTTGCCTTCGGAGCAATTTAGGCTGCTCTACGCAAAACTGCGCTAGGGTAAGTAATGCTTCGCTATGCTACTCAAATTGTTATGGAAACTGGAATTGGCGACCGCAGCGCCTATCCTGCCGCGCGCCCCAATTTCCTTCTAACTGCTTACGTGGTGCTTACGCGGGAGACGGGCTTAAAGTCGGAGAAATTCGATGGCCAAGCTCACTAAGCGAACCGTCGACGCCGCGGAAGCGCAGGACAAAGACTACGTCATCTGGGATGATGAGCTGCCTGGATTCGGTCTGCGCGTATTCACGTCAGGCAAGCGCAGTTATCTCATTCAATATCGATCTGCCGGTCGTTCGCGCCGCTACACGATCGGGCAGCATGGCGTCTGGACGCCTGAGCTTGCGAGGAAAGAGGCGAAGGTTCAGCTGGGCCGGGTTGCGCAAGGCGACAATCCTGCCGAGGAGCGTCAGCTCGATCACAAGGCGATCACCGTCAAGGAGCTGTGCGACCTCTATCTCAACGACTTGAAGGCGGGCCTCATACTCGGAAAGCGCGGGCGCCCGAAGAAGGCGACGACAATCGTCACCGATACTGGCCGCATACACCGTCACATCCTGCCGCTCATCGGTACGCGGCGCGTAAAAGATCTCGTCAAGGCCGACGTCAACAAGGTCTTGAAGGACATCATGGCCGGCAAGACGCGCGTCAGCGTCAAGACCAAGAAGCTGCGCGGCAAAGCCATTGTGCGGGGAGGCGTCGGCACCGCCACGCGGACCGTCGGTCTGCTCGGAGGCATCCTTACCCATGCCGTGGAGGCCGGCATCATAGAGACAAACCCCGCGCATGGGATTCGCAAACCGAAGGACAGGGTTCGCAACCGCCGCTTGACCGAAGCTGAGTATCGCACACTCGGAGGAATCCTGCGTAAAGCGGCTGAGGACGAGAGATACCAAATGACGACTGATATCATCCGCCAAATTGCTCTCACCGGATGCCGCCGTTCGGAAATGATTAAGCTACGGTGGGCAGAAACCGATATGGAGGCGAGCTGCCTGCGTTTGGTTGATAGCAAGGAGGGAGCCTCCACCCGGGCTATTGGGTTACCTGTGGTCGAGTTTTTCGAACGCCGATGGACGACTGAAGCCCGCACTTACGTGTTTCGACCAGATCGGGCGCCTTGCGCATCGCCCCCATGACCTCATTGAACTGGTCGATGCCATCGCGTGAAGGTCGATTGCTGCTGCGTGATTGCGTCCAGCCCAAGGGAAGGATCGGCGATGATCCGCGCACCATTGCCGCGCGCAATCTCGCGGTGCATCTCGGCGCGGTCGGCCTCAATTCCTTTGCCCTCGAAACCCCCTTCCTCCATTTGTCTGGCGGGCGCGCCGATCTGGCTTTGCGGCTCCAGCGCGATACCCTGTGCTTCGAAACTGCGATGGTCGATCCGCGCGTCGACGTCGAGCTCGGCTAACCGCTCATTTGCAAGCTCTGCCCAGCGCTCGCGCCAGCGCTCCACCATCTCAGTGCGGTTCCACTCCCGCACTTTTTGGCCAAAGCCGTTCTCGTCTACCGCCCTCATGGTCAGCATGACATGGGCATGAGGCTTGGGCATGCCGTCCTCGGTCATGTCCCAATGCACATTGAGATCGGCGAGCATGCCCCGATCGACAAACTCACCCCTAACGAAGTCGCGGGCGAGTTCGATGCCGTCGCGCTGACTCATCTCGCGCGGGATCGCGAATTCGATCTCACGGGCAAGCTGGGCGTCCTTGCGCATTTCGGACGCCTCGACATCGTTCCACAGCCGTTCGCGATCGCTCCATGCCTCCGGTGCGTTCTTCGGCAGCATCACCTCGGAATGGACGACACCGCGCTTGGTAGAAAAATCGTGGTTACGCTCAAGGCGCTCGTCGCGCAGCCTCGAGCCCGAGCGGTAGGCGGCCGTTGCCACCGCGCTGGAGCCAGACGTGCGGCCAATGACCTTGACATGAAGATGATAGATCGCCATCGCGACTAAATCATCTACACGGCGAAGCGCACGTCGGAACGACGTATAAGCGCGCCCTCCCTCGAAAAAGTCTCGGGCGGGACTACCGCGTCCCAGGCCGTCCTGACGACCTTACAGCATTGTGCCGGGCACTCGACCATCATTTCTCCATCGACACTCATGGAGAGACGGGATGCGCAAGCCACGGGACTTTGATGCCGAACTGAAGGCACTTGGGGACAAGGCACGTGACCTCAAGAGCCGCAAGGTGCAGCGGTTGGGCGAACTGGTGATCGCTACCGGGGCCGATGCGCTGAGTGCCGACGAACTCGCGGGCGCGCTGATTGTGCTGGCCGAGACAAAAGAAGCCGGAAAGAGGGAGGCATGGGCCAGGCGCGGCGCCGCGTTCTTTCAAAGCCGGTCGCGGCGAAATGCACCAACAACTGAGCGCAACACGGACGGCGCTCCTGCGCAACCGAGCGGCGCGCAACCGGCACCGAGCCGCAAGGGCGCGACATGACATGCGCTCGAGGCAGGTCGAGCGCCGCAAGCGCACACGGCATCTCATCGAACTCGGCGGCCTCGTCGTCAAAGCCGGTATCGTGGACTTGACCGGCGATGACCGCACCACGATCCTCGGCGCGCTAATCTGGATCGCCGAGAAACTAAGGGGCGATCAGCGCGAACAGGCCCGCGCGCTCTGGGCCGCAAAGGGAAAGCAGGCATTCGACATGGACACTGAACCCCGGGCCGGTTTATCGCGAGCAAGGTGACGGGACGGCACGTCGCTCCGCCCGCTGGCACGCCCGACCCGACCTGGATCACCACCCGCAACGGCGCTTTACGTTTCGCGCGAACTCGCAACACTACAGCGGCCCGTTGGTCCGCTCCGCCCGGGCGTAGGCCGCGCAGTTGCACGCGCATTGTACGCGACAACCGAGTCCGCCACGGGGATACCGTAGTGCACCGTCCAGGTAACGCAAGTCGAGAGCAGAATGTCGGCCCCGGAAAGCAGCACTTGCGCGATTCCTACGCCGGGGGGCGGGCGAAAGCTCCACGGTAGAAGAAGAGACGCGCCTCGCTGCGTAAAGTTTGCTAACTGTTCGACGTTCGATATGGGGAACCTGCTGACCAGAAATGGAAGGCTACAGGCGGTCACGATCGAGACGCTTGCCTAGCTCTCTCAAGCTGGCATCACGATGAACAACGCGGAACCAACAATCGACCGTGTTTCCGAAAGGCTCGATCATGGCGGGCCCCAGGCTGCGCATGAGGTGTCCATCGATATAGAGTTCGGCACGGAGCATGCCCTGATCCGCTGCCATCTGAGCTAACAATGCGATCTGGCCAGTCCGAGCGGTGATCCCTTCTCCAGAAGGATCAATCTCCTCGATTGTGAGCATCCCATGATCGGCGGGACCGTGGACGACGAGGTGTGTTCCCGACCGCATCCCTGAATGTCGTTCGGGCGGCCGTCCCATGTCGCCTAACGTCAAGTGTGTCGTGACGGACCGAAGGTGAGGTTGTTGTCCAACGCTTCGCGCGCGAGACCGAACGTGTCGGTGGCCGCCTAGAGATACCTCGCACTGTGAACCGTTTGCTGATGATTGAGGAAGAGGACCATCTCTTCATCAATATCGATCGGGTTGCCAGACCTGAGGCCGTCTCGGTATCGGAACACTCGCTCCTTCTGACCCGCCTCGAGACCCGCGTGTTCAGCGAGCTCATAGCGCTTCACGATTGTCGGGCAGTGCAAAGCGATCATGATCTCTGGGTGAGATCGGCAGAAAGACTGGTTTGATTTTGAGAGTGGCCTGCTTTGAATCATTAACTTTTTCGAAGTGAGCAATATTGAGCATCAATAGGCTGCTGGACATGCCAGACGATTTGGCAGCTATCCCATCTAACCGCGGGTCGGAACTTGAGTGAGAGCCTGTATATTTTTACGATCTCTGCACTGAGCGGGACTTCCGTCGCTCTGGCCGCCGCGTTGCTGTTCTGGCTGTAGAGGCCGCCTCATGTGTGGATGGCCCTCGGCTTGCAAGAATTTTTTGCGTGATAAGCAGTGGTCGCTTGCAGTCATGTGTCCGGCCTTCTGCGCGGTCGTACATAACCGCTGTTGCACGACGGCGCTGCTGCCGATGATGAGGAGCCGCCTGAGCGCGCATTCGCCCATCCTGGACGTCTACCGAGTTTCTGCTTGCCGCCTGTCGATCTTAAGAGGCGTGAGACCGAGCCAGGCCGCGAAGTCACGGCCCTTGGCAAAGGTCTCGGCCGGCGGTGCTAGAGCGGCGATCGCAGTGGCTGAGAGTGGGCCAATGCCGGGAACGGTCATTAGCCTGCGCGATACGTCGTCATCGCGAGCACGTCGCGATCTCCTTGTCGAGATCGGCGATCTTGCCATTGAGGCTGGCCAGCAGGTCTAACGTCAATCGGAACATGGCGTGGGCCGCTTCGGGGAGCGAACTGGCCATCTCTTCTTCCTCGATCAGGTCGGCGAGCATCGCCACACGTGACGGCGCCTTGGGGGCAACCCAACCGTATTCTGTGAGATGTCCTCGGAGTGAGCGTGGAAAACATGCTTGGCGATATCGAGACCGACTGTGATAACCTGACACGGCCGCCTCCCTTAAGTGGTGCTCAACACCTCCACTTTGGCACATCGATGCCGTCGGCGGGGCGTCCACCCCATCATAAACCCGCTGGCCGTCAGGAGGGCGGCGTCCACTTTGGCCTGTTAGCGATCAGGCTCGTGCGCGGCGGGATATGTCGCGAAGGGCCAGGCTCGGACATGCAACGCCAACTGCCGGTGATGACCAGTGCGTTTCACGGCACTGAGGCGGAGGCCGTCAGGCTATAACGGACTTGCCTTCTCTCCTCACGAATTCCGTACTTCACGCAACCTATGGATCGACCGTTAACTCTTGAAGTGTCGCCGTGAGTTGAGTGGGATCATAGGGTTTAACCTTTGACGTGAACTGAACGCGCCTCTTGGCCGTCTCGCCTGCATCTGGATCAGCCCGTGGTCAATCGGGAAGCGATAACGACTGATCTCCGTGTCCTGCACACCGGGACACGTACGCGATCTGCTGTTCAAACGCACTTCCATGCCTCCCGTGTCCCTCTTCGGCCAAGCATCGGACGTCCACGCTCTACGCGAACCTCTGCGCTCATTGCAGCGCGATCGTCACTTACCGACCGCTCTCGAGAGCTCTACGCCGACTTTACCGCCGACCAGTTGCAGGTTCACGCCCTTCTGATGTCGCGATCCGACGCTCGTGAGCGCCCTGCGGCGTAGCCGTTCTCCCCACCTGCGATTTTCGGTTGAGTAAACGTAGTCAGCTCCGCGCGAACGGGGTCTTGATTTGGATCAAGCTTCCAGACTCACGACGGTGGCTAATTCCTTTGCGCCGTCAGGTTCAGCCCGGCGGTGGATGCCGGCTTGACCTGAATCAATGAACTTGAATGGGGTCGGTCCGACCCTGCGCGCGTCTGGGCTTGAGGATCGCGCCTATGGATACTATCAAGTGGATTATTTCGACCGCACCGGAAATTTTCCTGCTTCTCGCAATCGCACTTGGAACGTTCTTTGGACGGCTCCAGTTCAAGGGATTTTCGGTAGGCGCCACAGCCTGCACGCTGGTCGTGGCCGTGTTGCTTGGACAACTCGGAAACTTCGTAATCCCTCCGCTGTTCAAGTCGATATTCTTCAGCCTGTTCGTCTTCACGATCGGGTATAAATCGGGACCGGAATTCTTTGCTTCGCTGAGCCTGCGCACGCTGTCACAGGTGGGCGTCGCCCTGGTTGTCAGTGCCACCGGCCTTTCCCTGGTTCTCGTCTTCGCCTTTGCCTTTCATCTGGATCCCGGCACGGCTGCCGGTCTTGCGTCCGGCAGTCTCACCCAATCATCCATGATCGGGACGGCGACGGGCGCGCTGGCCCAGCTCGGGCTTGCCGACGATGTCTTGCGACAACAGCAAGCCAATATCGCCGCAGGCTATGCCGTCACCTACATCCTTGGTTACATCCTGACGCTGCTGTTCGTGCCCTTTGCCGCGCCCTGGCTGATGGGCGTTGACCTCAAGGAGGAAGCCGCCAAGCTGGAGGCGACACTTTCCGGAGGCAAAGCCCGCAAGGCCGGAAACCTCGGTTACCAGAAATTCAAGGCGCGGGCCTATCGGGTCGTCGCCGCTGCCGGGCAGACGGTTGGCGCAATCGAAGATCGTATCGGCCAGCGTGTAGTCTTCGGACGCATTGTCCGCGACGGCAGCGAGGTCGAATCCAAACGGCAAACGGTCCTCGAAACCGACGATCAGGTCGTTCTCGCCGGACCAGCATCGGCCCTCATCAAAGCCGGTACCTCGATCGGCCCCGAGATCGAAGGCGCGGAGGTGCTGCGGGAGATCTCGGGCGACGCACTTGGCGTTCTCGTTACCAATAATAAGCTACATGGCCGCACGTTGACCGAAATCGCCGATCGGGTCGGCGATGCCGCGCGCGGCGTGTTTCTGCGGGATTTGACCCGCAGAGGGCAGGAAGTGCCAGTCACGCCGGAAACAAGGATCTATGTCGGCGACGTCATGACGTTGGTCGGTGCGACGCACGATGTTGAACGCGCCGCGGCAAAGGTCGGCCAGGTGATGCGCTATGGTGACCGGACCGATATCGCCTTCCTCGCGACGGGAATTGCGGCAGGCCTGCTGATAGGATTGCTTAGTTTCAAGATCGGGTCTCTCGCCGTGACGCTGGGCGGCGCCGGCGGCACACTGCTCGTGGGACTGATCTGTGGCTGGCTGCGTTCGCACCGGCCGACCGTTGGAAGCTTCCCGCCGGCCGCGCAGCAAACGCTAAGCGACATCGGCCTCGGCGGATTCATCGCGGCCATCGGGCTCGCAAACGGCCCGGCAGCGATTGCGGCCATTCAATCCCACGGCCTGCTGCTTTTCTCTTTGGGCATCGTCGTTACGCTCGTTCCGCTGACGATCGCAACCATCGTGGCGCATCGCATCCTGCGCCTGAACCCGGTGATCATTTGTGGTGCGCTCGCGGGAGCCATGACGGTCGATGCGGCGGTCACAGGGAGTTGCGAACGAGCCGATAGTCAGACGCCTGTGCTCGGCGTCGCAGTGCCCTATGCGGTCGGAAACGTACTCCTGACCATCCTCGGGCCCGTCATCGTCGCGCTCACCTACTCCGGGTAACACCGCAAGCGGTCCTTGATTCAGATCAACGCGCCGATGCGCCGCAAGCAAAGCCTTCAGGTTCTCGATCGCGATGAGCAAGTGACGCAACGTCAAAGTATCTGGCGATCGCAGGTCTATGCCGGCCCCGCCGAGGCTTGCTCAAGCGACTCGATCAGCGATTTCGCCGAGAGCGGCTTTGTTAGGTAGGCGATACACCCGGATTCCAGGGCGGCCTTGCGAATCGCATGGTTGTCATTGGCGGTGATATAAATGACCGGAACAGAAATTCCCGCGGCCTTGAGGCGGCGCCTCACCTCGATCCCGGACTCATCATTCAGGTTGATGTCGAGGATGACGCAGAGCGCCCGGCCGATGTCGTTGTGATTTTGAAAAGCCTCAGCCGAGTCGAACAACACGCTGTCATAGCCGTGCTGGTCGTTACCGACATGGCCGTGATCGGCTTTTACGGCGGACGAATTACGCTGCTGGAGATAGCTCCCGGCGTGAGCCGTGGCTGAGGTTATGGCGGTGACGGAAGCGGATCTGTTCATTCCAGCCAACGTTCCGGAAATGAAGATCTGACTGAATCAAGGAAGCCTTTTTCGGGAACGACATGCGCATCTTCATCGACTTCAGTGAATTCAAAGCCGCGGTCGGTACCGAGATCGGTGCGAGTGAATGGGTCGAGATCACTCAGGACCGGATCAACCGCTTTGCAGAGGCGACCTGCGACGAGCAATGGATCCATGTTGATCAGGATCGCGCGAAGAAGGAGCTGCCCGGCGGCAAGACCATCGCTCACGGACTCTTGTTACTACTCAGCCTTGCGCCGATGTTCATTCGCTCCGTGATGGCCTCAGCGGACTTCGAAACACATTGAACTACGGAGCGGACCGGATCCGATACCTCTCCCCTGTCCCGGCAGGTTCACGGATCAGGGGCCGTATCTGCATCGCAGAAGTCGAGGAGGTCCTGCCCGATGGCCTAAGGGTCAACTATTACATGGTGATCGAAATCGAAGGCGGTCAGCGCCTCGCCTGCGTCGCGGAACTGATCGCCTTCCACTATCGCTGACGTGTCCGCCGGGCGAGAACTGCCCCGCCGGTACAGCATATGCCCAACATCAGTCATACCCCTCCGAGCAATTCGCCACGCCCGGTCCAAAGATCAAAATCGTGCTTCGCTCGAAGTGCACGTCAATAGGCATACGGTAGCGCTCGATCCGCGGACACGCTCCGCATTTGATTCAGATCAAGTAGCCACGAAACGCGGCACTATTCTCGACGTCGCCGATAAGAAACGGGAACGCTCTATCGCCAATAAGGAGCTTTGGCCTGTTTTGAGCGGCGATCTCGGCTTGGCCGAGGCCGACACGTCTCCAGTTGCGACGTCCTTGGGTGCGAGATGCCGTATGCCTGGTATGTTACATTTGAAGTGCACAAACGCGGCACGATGCAAAGAAGGCGAAGCCCACGGGCAAGCAAGATATTTGAAACCGAAAAGGAAGCCAGGGAGTTTGCGCGCGCGAAATTCAACGAGGGGCTGATCGTTTACGCCGGCACTCTCAATCCTCATCTGCCAAGACGAACCATTACATCGAGCGACGTCCCTGCTTGGCTCGACGACCAGCGCGAAGAGGATCCGGCCGACGCTCACGGGCCGGACAGGAAGAAGCGAGATTAACGGCCCTGCCTTCCGTCGGCCGACCGAGTCAACCACGAGCCTGTGTTCGACACCTCGCCGATGCGCGACGCACGAGAAAATCGCTTCCAGAAACTGGTTTGAGTCGGGAGCTTCTTGAACTCAAAAGAACACAAATCAGTTGGCGCCACCGGATCGACCTTCAACCGTCACTAAAATAATACGCCGATAAATCAAGCCCTTATCCAGCATTTTCGATTTCACTTGTGTGTTGCCATTTTGGCACGGGGGTTCTGGCTTCGCGGGCTTAGGATTCGCTTGAAAATTCGCTTCATGTCGAAAACGATGGTGCAGGAGGGGAATGCAATGAAGAAGATCGTGTTGAGTGCAGTTGGTTTGATGGCATTGGGCGTGGCCGCGCCTGCCTTGGCCGCCGATATGGCGGTCAAGGCACCGCCACCGGTCCCCCTTCCGGTGATCTACAATTGGAGTGGCTTCTACATCGGCGGCAATGGTGGCTGGGGTCAGAGTCGCAATTGTGTGGATTTCTTTAATGCAGCCGGGACAGATTTCGCTGACGGTTGCCGCGATCGGTCCGGCGGCGTGGTAGGCGGGCAGCTCGGTTACCGTTGGCAAGCCAGTCAGTGGGTTTTTGGCGTGGAAGCTCAGGGTGATTGGGCAGACCTCAGCAACACGCGTCTCAGCATTATCAATCCACTGTTCTCGACCCGCACAAAAACTGACGGCATCGGCCTTTTCACCGGCCAAATCGGTTATGCTTGGAACGCGTCACTGTTCTACGTGAAGGGCGGTGCCGCGGTGACGGACAACCGTTTCAGCATACTTAGCACGGTTACCGGCGCTGAACTGGCCGCAGCAAGCGCGACCCGCTGGGGTGGTACCGTAGGGGTCGGCTGGGAGTACGGCTTCGCACCGAACTGGTCTGCCGGTATTGAATACGACCATCTGTTTATGGGTAACTCAAACAACTCGTTCTCGGTCGTCAATCCGATCAATGCCGCTTTTCTCAACGATCGGATCACCCAGGACGTGGATATGGTCACCTTGCGCATCAACTACCGCTTCGGCGGTTACGGCGCACCGGTTACCGCGCGTTACTGAACTCGATTTACATTTTCCAAACAGAACTAAGGCCGACAGAAGTGTCGGCCTTTTTGTTGAGCGAAAATGCTTCAAAAATCCGTCGCTAACGATCGCGTCGCGAGCAGTTCACAGTCGGCTGATGGGAACTCACGGCTGGTTATTTGAGGTCGCGGGCACGTTGCTGTGCTGACCCGACGTCCGTCGTTTTGTCCCAATTGGCCGCGAGGACAATAGCGCCCGATGGAAATCTTTGATCTCATGTCGGACACTGTGCTGGAGCGGCTCTCCGAGCATAGGACAGCGCGAGCCTACGATGAGGCTGGTTCGCCTGGCCGCCCCTCCCGGAGCAGTCTCGTCGGGTTGCCAGCGAGCAATGAGTGAGCCCAAGGCAAAGACGCTACGACGGAGCAAGGCGCGACGGATACACGGATGCAGACCGCTCGGCACTGTATCAGGCTTCAACAAAACCGGCGCAGGTCGGCCGCACGGCGGATCGCGCCTTTTGACCCGCCTCCACTCCGTCTGCAAATCTGCGGTGGACCTTTAGAGCACCCTGTACGTTGAGGCCTTGCAGATCGGGGGCGACCACGAACCCGGAGCGCTGGTCATGGAAATCCCTCTTGACCTGGAAAGAAGGTTGGAGCGGCGGTGGGCCGCCAGATTTCTCCGCACCAAACGCATCGGCCTGAAAGGCCGCATCAACCGAGTGCTTCGCCCGGCAACAGCAGAATATCGGCCGGGTCGCCCGCCAGCGAGAACCGGCGAGTCAATGCTTTGGCAGCGTCAAGAAGCCGAGGCTCTCTCGAGCAGCTCGATCAGCAACGTCGTCGAGAGCAACTTGGCGAGATAGGCGAGGCACCCGCATCAACGTGCAGCCACGCGCACGGCAGGGCCGTCGTTCCCGATCTTGTAGATATTCTCGAACTACATTTCGGCGATAGAAGATTCGTTTGCATATACCGGGAACGTCACCGGAACGCTCATGCGGCAACAAGGCTCACATTTTGCGGCGATCTCTCCAACTCGGCTTCCAAGTCCAAAACGATATCGTGGAGCAAACGAGCCGCCATGGGATCCGTAGTTTCTCGTGCCAGTATTCGGTAGCGTTCCACCTGATTTCTGCGCTCGTTCCAATTTTCGCTGTCAGCCATGGTGATGTCCCCCCATGCTCTGACCCCCAGCGCGAATACATTAGTTCCTCGAACTAAGGAATTATTGCGGCGCAGCAGTGGGGCTAAAGGCTGCCCCTGCTCATAGGGCGCGGGTCGATCCCGGCAGGGTCGGACCGCCGACGACGCTTCAAGGTAATGCTGAGCGTCCTGGCGGTTTGAGATCGATGATCATCTCACCGTTCGCAGTTTGCTGCTGGTTGCGGATGCGACGCCTGAGGCTTCCCGCTCCTTCGCTTCGTAATATTCGGCCGAAAACTTGATCGACCATCGCAAGAAGAACGACCTCAATTTCCGGGTGGGCCTTTCGACGCCGAAGTGTTCGGCGACATGCGCTTTGCGCAGCCACGTCACTACCGATGCGAGGCCGGCGGTGCGCTCGAGCTTCTCAACTACCGCAATGCCGGCGATCTCTGCCTGCCAATAGCGAAAGCCGACCTTTTTGATCACATACAGGCGCTTGATGGTTTCACAGCTCTTGAACAGGAACTGAACGAAAGAATTCTTTTTGGCCTGCGGCCACGCTGCTGGGTACACCGGGAGCACCAAAAGCTTGCTCTTGGCGATGACCGTTGCCAGCGGATGCAGAAGTTGCATCCAGGCTGGCCAGGACGTGACCTTGGCAAACAACACTGCATGCATCGCCGTTGCAACCCCGAAAGAGATCGGAAGCCAAAGGGCCGCGCCCAAGATCACGAACAAAGCGGTGTTCGGCGTCAGATGCCGGCACTTTCGGAATACCCACGCCATGCCGCTTTCAAATGCAACATGAACAGCTTGCTCGAACGCCCGATAGCTGATCTTGCGCCGGAGCCACGACCACTTCCGCCGGATCGATATTCTCCACCGTCGACGTTTCGCCTCAGATACGGGAATGAAGCGCAGCCCGCCGCTTATGCTAGTAACGATGACATTGCCCAAAACCCGGGCCGCGAAGAGAGGAAGCCAGACAACCTGCATTGCCAAAGGGAAGGCGTAGTCGAGCAGCCGCATCAGCGTCCAAAGAATGAAACGCAGGATTTTACTGACGGCGAGCGTGACAAGAACGAGCGGGATGATGATCACGTCGTCAAGGCCACCGCCGAAGTGGCTTTCCATGGTCCGTGCTGGGCTACGATAATCGGTCACGGTGCGCGGTTCAGGGCTGAGAAAGGGGATCGCATTGCAACGACCAGCGGACAGCCTCGCAGAGCCGGAGCCGAACCGATGGTACGTTTGCCTTTGTACACCCGAGGACCGCGATGCTTGACGTGGATCAATGGCCTGCGGCGCGGGTGGGCAGAACAGACCCATGGTGCCACTGTGCATGAGAAGTGCAACTGCCATGCGTCTTCATTCATATCGCGACGAATGCCACTCCAGACATTTTGATTTGATCGGCGGCGGTAGCCACCCTTGGTCGATTGACCTGGTCTCGGTAGCAGCTGCGGGCATGTTGGTGATGGGCTTCGCCTGTGCCCTCATAGCCCTCTGCGCTGTTTAACCCCCTCGCCAGGGACTCTGACCAAACCAGCCAAATTGCCACGGCGGCGCTGAAGTGAAATTCGGCGGCACGTATCTCCGTGCGATCCTGCTCTTGCGTTGCGGTTTTGGTTCCGGCCTTCTTGATTTGGCCTGCTTCGTGTCGGATGGCTGCATCTGCGCGAACGCCTCACGTTCCCTCGCCTTGACTGCGACATCGCCGCTCGTTCCCGGAGGGAGGATGCTCGGCTCACCGCTGGCGATCTGAGCAGGAATGATCGTCGGAACGCTGGTATCGAAGACAATGCGCTCCGGCCATTTCCGGTCCGAATGAATACGGATGATGGGCACATTGGAAGATGCCCTTTCATCCGCCGGCACCTTCGGAAAAAATGCATCCAGAATGAACAACAGCGCGAGCAATACTCCGCCAACGTAGGAAAAATATCGCGCGAGTGGCATGTGTTGCTCCACTGCGGCGCCGCGCCCGCTTCAACTGGAACTCGGGCACAGTTCTGTTTCGGGAAAATGTCCACTGTACTTCAACGCTTCAGCGTCGAGCGATCCACCACCCGAAAGTTCGCCGACACCCATCAGCGCCGGCCGGCACGATCCACCGGACCGCCGCGATTCATTGGCGTTCCCACGGCGCCGACGCCTGGTGTCGCCACGGCGCGCGCGACCGGCCGCGGACGCAGCACGACACCCGCCCTTACGCTGCAACCAGCGGGGTAGTCGACATATTGGCAGTAGACGACGGCACTAGCCGGTTCGACACTTGCGGTCACAAAGGCGGCAACCAGTAGCGCCGATAAAGCTATCGAGAGTTTCATTTTGATTCTCCATGTCAGAAGCTCCAGGCATTCCCTGAGGGAACTGCGCTTCAGGGTGCTCTCCCAAGGCCGACGAGAGCGCAGCTGGAGGCTGAAGGGAATTGAAGTGGTGAGGTTGATACAGATCAAGGGAGCCGGATGATTCTCAATGCACCCTTTGATACCTAACCTTCACGCACGATCCACACATCGACGCCGCCGCTCGGCACGTTCGCGCGCGTGAGGCTATCCAGGCCACCAGCGCCTCTCCTGCTTTTCCGGTCCGCCTCCGGTCGCCATCAACGTCATCCGCAAGACCTCAAAGATTACGGCAGTCGACCAGCCAAACAACAGCACGCCGTTCATCGCCGTCATCGGCCCAAGCAGATGCCAGCGTTGCACTGGCGTGACATCGCCATAGCCGAGCGTCGTGTAGTTCACAAAAGAGAAATAGATGAGATCGGTGTCGTCCGGCGCGATACTCGTCATCACGTAGACCCCGGACCAGACGATCACCTCAGCCAGGTGCGCGATCATCAAGACGGTCACGGTAGCGATCATGACCGCGATCAATCGAAACGTTTGATGCGTCGTCGCCCATTCATCGACGACGCGGGTCACCCTTATGACGGCCACCATGACCAGGGCATGGATCGCGATATTGCAGACACTGGCAGTCGCGCCCACGAGATATTGCCGCAACATACGAATGCCTCCGGCGCTCGGACCAATCTGCCGCTATCAGCTTCCAGTGGGTGGCCGATAATCCTAAGCGGCATCGGACCTGACCGCTAACTCTCCGCCGCCGCTGTTTCGCCGCTGTGCGCCACGTCGGGCGGGGCTGTCTCTGCCCGCTCCTCCCGAATCCAGGCCATCATCAATTGCCAGGCCACTGCCAGGATAATCGGGCCCACAAACAGGCCGAGAATGCCGTGCGCGATCATCCCGCCCAGGACACCGATGAAGATGACGAGCATGGGGGTGTTCAGGCCGCGTCCCATGAGCATGGGCTTTACGATGTTGTCAGCCAGCCCCACGACCAGCAGATAGATTGTCAGCGGCAGAGCCACTGCAAAATCCTTGGTCGCCCAGATCCAGATGATCACGGGAAAGATGACGATCGCCGATCCGATCTGCAGGATGGCAAGGACCAGCACGGCGAACGCCAGGACGCCGGCGTGCGGCACGCCGGCGAGTTTCAATCCTATGCCGGCCAGCACCGATTGAAGAACCGCCACGCCGATCACGCCTTGCGACACCGTGCGTATCGTGAGCCCGGCCAGTGCGACAAAATCCTCGTTCCGCTGCGTCACGACCCGCGCCTGCATCTGCCGTATCCCCTCGACCAGGCCGGGCCCATAGATGAACAGGAAGCCCGACAGCGCCACCGACAAGACGAACTTGAGTGTTCCGATGCCCGCACTGCCGGCAACGACGAGTATCGGAGCGGCCAACGGCTTCAGGTGCGGCGCCACCTGCCGCAACGCAGCCCCGAGATTCATCGAGGCCTGATCCCAAAGGCCGTAGATCTGCGTGCCGACGATCGGCCAGTCCTTCACACCCTCCGGCGGAGATGGAATGGCCAGAGTCCCCGCACCGAGTTCGCCCGCGAACTCTTGTAGGCCCTCGATGAGGCCCACCCCAAGCCATGTGGCTGGGCCGATGATGATCAACAGACTGATGACCGTGACGATCGTGGCCGACAGCTTCGGCCGGCCGCCCAGATGCGTGGCGAGCCAATTGTAGGGCGGGTACACGGCGACGGTTAGGACCATGCTCCACGCGAGCATCGGAATAAATGGACGAACAAGGACGAACGACCAATAGAGCAGGAAGGCCAGCAGGGCGAGCCGGACAGCCAGCTGTGTGATCTCATCACCTGATCTGGTCTGCCGAAATAGCCCCAGGGACATCGCTCTGTTTCCCGCGAGCATCCTTGCCGCCTGCATTGACGACGCGTGCCAACCGATGCGGCAGTGAGACTTCCTTTTGCCTCTTAAGCTTATCGGCACCCTCACAAGGTCATGCTTGATCCAGATCAAGCATGACCACGGCGAATGATCGAGTCTCGCAAAGGATCAAGGCGGAGCCGCCTGCAGGCCAGGAGGCGGGAACCATTTCTCATGTCTAGACTCGCCGAGTATGCGGCCGTCGAGCATCTTCGCGACGGTCGTTCGACTGAAATCCGAGCGCTCCGTCCCGATGACGGGCCCGAAATGCTCGGGGCGATTGGAAGAACCAGCACGCAATCGCTGCGTCGGGCTTCTTCGTACCAAAGAAATGCTTTTCGGAGAGGGAGAAGACGTTCTTCCTGGATATCGATTTCGAAAGTCATGTCGCGCTTGTCGCGGAAATCGACGAAGGCGGGCACCCCGTCATCATCGGCGGTGGACGCTATGTTGTTGTCCGGCCCGGCCAGGCCGAAATCGCTTTCGTCGTGGTCGGCGCCTATCAAGCCCAGGGAATCGGGACGATTCTCATGCGGCATTTGGCTACGTTGGCACGCAGCGCGAGCCTCAAAGAGCTGACCGCGGAAGTGCCGCCCGAGAACACCGCCATGCTGAACGTGTTCGGGAAGTTCGGTTTCCTGCGTGGCTCCCAGCGAGACCCTCAGGTCGTGCGTCTGGCACTGAAACTCGTCTAAAGCGCGATGATGAATCATCATCGCGCTTTAGATCCTTGTTTTTGCGTCAGCGGCAGACATACGACCCATTCACGAGCACGCGGACGCAGCCGCCCGCTCCATAGGCTGCCGCACCTACGGCCGCTCCTCCCACCACCGCGCGACGCGTGGTTCGTCGTGCAACGCCGGCGACGCTCGCCGGCGTCCCCGGGCGCCCGACCCTGGCCTGCGCACTATCAACGGTTAGCGAAAGACCGCCGCTTGGTGACAATCCCGGGGAGACCAGGGCTGCAACGGCGAGAACGCCCGTCGCCAACAACGCCTGCTTGATACTGATCAGTCTCATTACATCCTCCTCTGTTTCTCAGCCCGCCCGCCATCGATCAACATCGGCGCCAACGCTTCCGCTCACCATTGAGACGCCATACAAACCGAATTGCGGCTGCCGCGCCACCAAGCCCATCAGTGGGGCGCTTAGCGCACGAGACACCGCTGATATCAGCGCCGCGGTCACCGCCGCTGTATCCAATAGTGACACCACTCTCAGCGAGGCCGCCCAAGTTGCCAAGCTGCGGCGCAGGCATGACCGTGTCGTTAGTTCGCGCGGTAACTGCCCGACGGCTTCGACTACTGACTTCGCCGAGCCAGTGGAATTACTGCTTCTGCCCGGTAGCCATGCCGGTAGTTGTGCCGGCACCCGTGGTCGCACCCGTGCGCCGGTCCTCACGTCGCTCGTGCCGTCCTGTACGCCGCTCCTCGCGTCGCTCATGCCGTCCTGCGCGCCGCTCCTGACGCCGCTCCATGCCAACGGTCTGGGCCTCGGCATCGGAAACCGTCAGCGCGGCAGTGGATGTTGCAACGGCGAAGCCAGCACCTTGTGCGAAAAGAGAGAGAGCCTTTCGACGAGAGATCGCTTCCGATTTGATGATTTCACTCATGGTCAAAACTCCACGGTGACTGGTGAACGTATACGCGGACGCCATTCCAAAGTGCCTGTATTGATTTAAATCAAGGAGCGAAGACGTTGACACTAGTCCATGCCGGAAGGGGCGCCAGGGAACCGACATAGGCGCAACCTTTTGCGTCGCGTCGGTGGGTTCGCGGCTGCCGCCGCGCCGAGCGATTAAGGACGAGCCTCGCACCACAGATGACAGGAGGCAACCATGGTCGAGCCCGATGGCAGTGGGATTTCCGCGCGGTTGTGGAGGCTCCCTGGGCAGTTGCTGCTGGCGCTGATCAATGCGACGGCGATCCTGATGATCGTCGCCGCGATTTTTGCGCTTGTCGTGATTGCGCGCATCAACGGTTTTGCCGAAAACGTCGTTGCGACGATGACTGAGGCCGTGCTGTCGAAAGTCGATTTGCCGCAGAAAGACGTGCTGGCGAATATCCGAAACCTGACGACGGAAGTTCGCACGCTTGGCAACACCCTTCGGGAGATCAAGGCAGGAGAACAGCCGGCCCTTCAACCCCAGTTAGCACAACTCAAGGAGGCGCTGACCGTCCTGAATGTCAGCGTCGACCGGCTCGGAAGTGCGAGATCGATCCTCACTGATGAAGCGATTGGGCAGTTGGGCCGGAACATCACCGACGCTCTGACGAAGCTGAGGGATTGCTCTTCCAGCGCTGGCCAAATCGTACCCGACCGTACCCTGAGAAACGTGATTGGTCGAAGCCCGGGAGCCCTTCAAGCAAGCCACCTATGAAAATTGAGTATTGCTGATAGGTCATTCGCGCCGCTCTAACGTGCGCCGCCGTCTCCGGTTCTACACGATAAGCGGATTAGCTTCTGTGATCGTCGGCGCGTCTCAAAGGTGCAATTAACGACATTCGCCCGTCACCCGACTAGGGCTGGTCGGAAATGAAGCGACACCATAGGTTATGGCGAGCCGACTGCCCTGCGCCTCGAACCTTCATACGATCGGCGCAGCAGCGCGAACAGGCTGCCGCCCGTCGCCGCGCCCAGCAGGTAGGCGATAGCGACCAATAGCGCGAGCGGGACGCGAGCATCGAAGCCGAAAAGAGACACCGTGACGATTTCGAAGTTCTGCAGCGCGAAGATGATCGTCGCTACGGCGAACAGAATGATGATGGCGAGGTAGATCCAGCGCATGAGAACCTCCTTCGTCGATTGACCAATCTTATGGTAGCCAGGAAGACGGAGCCTATCGCTTTCTCCCTCACACTATGGTGATTAAATGCAAATGACAGTCTTCCTGCAGCAACGCGACTAGTCACCATCACCGGCATCAGCGACGCGGCAAGCCAATCAAACGGACGTCACTCCGGCTCTGCGACGGTCGAAACTTCTGATCCTTCATTCGCGTTGAACTACTCACGTCCTGGCTCGGTCGTCGTAGAGACCTTGATCTATCTCAAGCCTTCGAGCGACCAGCGCCGGAAGCTTGCGCTGCTTGAACACGAGAGCCGGACCATTCCGCCGCTGTGAGAGGTCGGAGTGATTGGACGGTTAAAGGAGGAACAGAATGATCAGGTTGATTGCTGTTGCTGGCTTCGCCTTATCGGTTGCAGCATCGGCGCAAGCCATGACGCCTGCGCCGATTATTCTTCAGCCGGACGGCATGATTACGAAAATCGCTGCTGCCTGCGGCGCGGGTAGGACACGAGTTAACGGTGTGTGCGTGGCAAGAACCACCGTCCGCCACACTCGCCGGGCCGTCCGCAGATGTGCGACCGGAATGACTTGCTAGCTAGCTAGCTAGGGAGTGTACTCATAAGCGCGCGGTTTCTGCACTTGATGACGAAGTGGACGCGCATTGAACCCGCTGGGCGATGTCGGCGCGAAAGCGGACATCGCCCCTGCTGCCGTATAATGGTCGGAGC
>Ga0210386_10001546_pt1 | contig 20496 bp, 18 predicted proteins | sample IncBWH32OmetaG_FD_160091 | JGI IMG/M metagenome (GOLD analysis project Ga0210386, IMG submission 160091) | Forest soil microbial communities from Barre Woods Harvard Forest LTER site, Petersham, Massachusetts, United States - Inc-BW-H-32-O ...
GATACCGGCGTCACAGCTAATGAGCTTGCCATTGCGCACGGCCAAGCCATGCGGATCGGCGGAACCCGCAGCAAAATCGACGATCTCGACAAGCCGTCCGCTGCTCGCGTCGTACCTGTGAAGTCCGGGGCTACCCTCTTTATAGCTTTTGGAGTTGTTGCCGGTCACGGCCCAGATCGCACCGTTGGGCTTGTCGTCGCTCCAGGCGATGGCGTGGTAGCGGTCGGCGAGGTTTGACAACGGAATCTGGAACTCCGGTGTCCAGCTCACGGGATCGATGCGCAAGATTGCATGGAGGCGGTTGGCGAGCACCCAAAGCTTTCCGTCGTGCCATAGCGCGCCGTGGATACCACCGCCATCGTCCGCGGGCCCCAACGGGACCTGCCGCTGGGCAATCAGCTTGCCGTCCATATCATATTGATAAATACCATCATAGGGCGCGGGATATTCGGCACCCATCCAGAGATAGCCGCCCCCGACTGTCATGCCCGACGTATTACGAGACGCCGTCATGATCGTCTTGAGGATCTTCCCGTTCCAATCGACGAGCCAGGCTGCTTCGCGCAGATCCGACGGCTCCGGCATATTGTATTGTTTGGCGAGAGGCCCGGACATTTTTTGCTCGGCGATCCACAGACCCTCCGGTGCAACCGCAACCGCATTCGGCAGGCCTGTCGGCGCCTTGAACAAGTTGCGTGTTGTCGCCATGGCGCGAGGGATCGGTTGACGATTGCCCTGGGCGAGCGCCGGCCGGGCCAGCAAAGCGCCGGCAGCCGAGGCTCCCAGAAAACCGCGACGGTTCAGGTTCATGATTGCTCCTTACGGTGCCTTGTCGGGAAGTCCGAAGACATAAATTGCGGTGCCGTGAGCGGGACGGCTGACTTCCTCGCTCAGCATGAAGGTGGGCTTCTGCTCCGGACTGCCGCCGCCCAGCCCCGTCATCACCGCGATATACTGTTTGCCGTCCACCATGAAGGACGCGATATGGCCCTGCACCGTGGTACCGAGCCGTGAGCGCCACAGTTGCTTTCCGGTCCTGGTGTCGAAGGCGTGGAAAACACGGTCAAAATCACCCACGAATGCGACGTTTCCCGCGGTCGACACCACACCGGTCAGGAAGGGCGAGCGCTGCTCCAGCGTCCATAGCGGCTTCATGCTGCTGGTCTCGAAAGCCGAGAGTTTGCCCATATTACCGTCGGCGCCGGGCATGTCGTAGTACTTCTCCGTGCCGGAACCGAGCATCAAGACGCACGTCTGGCTCAAGGGAATGATCATCTCGTCATCCGGTTGATGATAGCTCGCCGGCTGCCAGTTCTTGCCGCCTTCGGGACCGGGGCAGGAAGGCAGATACTGATCGAGCTTCTCGTTGACGATATCCTTGCGATAGGCGGGTGTTCCCGTCTTGGGATCGATCGCGGTGTAGACGTTCTGGAATACGGTCTGACGGGTATCGAGATAGGCGCCGGTCACCCGGTCCAGCTTCCACAGGATGCCGTTCTTTCCCGTTGTCATCACGGTTTTCTGGTCGCCATGATCGATCAAGATGCGTTCGAAAACATCGTCGAGATCGAAATTCTCGCCCGGCGCATGGCTGAAAAACCATTTCAGCTTCCCGGTATCGGCATCAAGCGCCAGTGTGGAATTGGCATAGGCGGTGGCGCCGTCGCCCGATCCGCGCAGATCGCGCCGCCACGGCTTGGCCTGGGCCGTGCCCCAAAATGTCAGGTTGAGTTGCGGATCGAAGGTCCCGGCAACCCAGGTCTCGGCACCGGCGCGCTGGTCGTCGGGCAGGGCGCCCCAGGTGTTACCCTGAGGTCCATCCTTGAGCGCGACAGTCAGGAATTTCCAAAGCCTCGTCCCGGTGTTGGCGTCATAGGCGCTGATATAGCAGTGATTGCTCTGCGGGATGCGACCGCAATTGACCATGCCGACGATGGCAATGCCGTGCGCGACAATGACACCACCGGTATTGCCATGCTGCCCCTCGTCCGGCTTCGACGGGTCGGAGATCCAGCTTTGCCAGGCGATCTTGCCGGTTCGGGCATCCAGTCCGTACAGCTTGCCCTGCATTGTGGGCACGATGACCTTGTCGTTATAGACCGCGATGGAACGGGTCGCCTCGTCACCGCCGGGATCGGGGCCGCGCGGCAACGGGCCGATATTGTTTTGCCACAGGACCTCGCCCGTGGCGGCGTTGATCGCCTGCACGGTGTTGCCTGCTGACAGCAGAAACAGCACGCCGTCATGTATGATCGGCGTGGTTTCGTTGGCGCCTCCCTCGGTCATGGCCAGGCTCCATTTCAGCTGGAGCTGATTCACATTGCCGGTATTGATCTGGTCGAGCTTGCTGTAGCTCCAACCGGCATAGTTGCCCCGATACATCAGCCAATCATCGGGGGACGGGTTGGCCAGCGTCGCATCTGTCACGGGGGAATAATTCTTGATATTGCCCTGCTTGATTACGCCGAGATTGTTGTTGGGCCGGAAGGTTCCCAAGGCGCCGTCGAGCAGCCCCGGCAAGGGCTTGCCATCGGACCCCAGGATCACGCGACGGTTGGGTCCCTGCGCGCCAGCGGCTGAAGTGCCAGCCGGGGATGCTCCAGCCGGCGCCTGCGCCAGTTTGATGCCGTTGGCGACGTCCGGGGGCACGCTACCGGTCGCGATCGTGCCGATCCTGACAGCCGTGGCAGGTGTCAGTGTCGCCGTACCGGTCGCAGCGCCACTGGCGTGGAGCATAAAGGCGACGATGCCGGCATAAGTTTCATCGGACAGCGTTCCCGGCGCACCAAGCGGCATCTCGCTCTTGACGATATCGAACAGCTCTTTGGTGGTCTTGCCACCGAAGCTCGCCAGGAAGGCCCTGCCCGCCAGTGGCACAGCCTCGCCCGAGCCGGACAGGTTGTCGGTGTGGCAACTCTGGCAATTGGCGACATAGGCGCCGCGGCCCGCCTCCACTTGCGCGGTGTTGAAAGGCCCGGTCGCCGGATTCTGCGCGAAGCTGTTCACCGCCAACAACGCGATGGTCGCGGCGGTTGCCAGCGCCACGGCGCTCACTGTCGACTTTTTCAAGAATAGGGGCATGCGATTGTCATCCGTCTTGGACTCAAGAGTTGCGATTGCGCAGCAGCGGGTGCGTGCTGCCGTGTTCTACGCTCTTGGGCATGTCATATTGCGGCAAGAATCCCTGGCCCTGCTGCGGGACATCCTGACCGGGAATCTCATGGGCAAAGAGTATCCAACCCCACAAATTGCCCTCGGGAGCCGGAGCTCCCACGCTGTTGATCTGAACATAGAGCCGACCTGCGGGCAGTGCGGCCAACTGTCGTGAACCGAGCGTTATCGTGCCTGATACCGCGCCGCTGGTGTCCTTGGATACCGCCAAGTCTCCTGCATCACAGGTTCCCGGCGTTCCGATGCCCTCGCCGATGCATAAATGCGCGTCCGTGGCGCGCGAAACCATTCCCCCGAATTGACCATTGATCGTCAGCTTATTGCCATCAAGCGTGACTTGGGCCGTGCCGCGGCCAAGCGTCGTCAATCTGGTTGCCTCGATGCGAGCAGTGGGGCCCAGATCGATCTGATAGGTCAAGTCCGCCGCCGCCGCGGGGCCTCCGGCCAAAAACAGGGTAATAGCCCCTAACCGAACATACGACATGGCTGCGGCGCCTCCAGGAAGGACGAAGTGACCCGGCATGGCCCAAGGACAGGATTCCACCCTTGGCACGACCCCAACAGGATCCGGCGCCGGCCCCGAAAAACCGTCAACCCGATTGTTGACAGCCAATGGATATCAGGTCCGGTTTGCGGAATCTGCAATCGGGAACCGCGCCATCCAACCCATGTCATCACAGTAGTACATGTAATCGCCAACCAGCTTGGCGCCATGAATCACCGGAGCGTCGTCCGGCAGCTGGACGCGTTCGAATATGTTGCCGGTTGCCGCATCATGGTGGAAAAAGGCATTGAGGTTGGAATCCGAAGACCAGATCGTCTTGCGCCCGGTTCCCCAGCTCATCCCATGCGTGCGGTTGCCTGGCACCGGCCAGGCCGCCTTCACCTTCCAGCTCTTCTTGTTGATAGTGAAAATCTGGCGTGCCGGCGGGCAGGCATAAATCAAGTAATCCCCATCGACCAGGATGGCATGCGCACCGGTGCCCCCTGAACCCTCTTCCGCATCAAGGGGCAACTGCCCCGGGGGCAGCCCCTTGCCGGTATTATTGCCAACATTGCCGCTCATGGCGGGGCCGATGCCACGCTTCATATCCGGCCATGCCGGCTTCAGCGGGCTGCGCCGCGGCTTCGGGTCATCCTCCCGTTCGTAAATGCGGCCCGCGCCAGGCGTCACATATTTGGCGATGGTCTTGCCGTTCAGGTCGCAATGCACGATCAGCGAATTGTGGGTCGAGGTGATCCACATGGTGTCGCCGTCCTGCACCAGGCCGCTCGGTCCCACCACATCGGCCTGGAATTCCTTGACCGTCGAACCATCCTTGATGTTGGTCAGTGTGACCCAGTGCTCCGCGCCCTGGTCCAGAACCCACAAATGGTCCGGATTGTCGGTAACCGCCAGTCCATTGGGCTGGCCATGCTTGGTCTTGTAGAGGACATCGATCTTGTTCGCCTGGCGCGTGGGTATGGACGACCAGGCCGGCAAGCAGGCCGGGTGGGCCGGCTGGGCGGCTGCCGGAACGGCCAGGGCCGCTGGTGCAACGGCGGACATTTGCAAGAAACTGCGGCGTTTCAACATGGTTTTTCCCCTGTCATCTCAGACGAGTTCAATCTTGAAAATCCAGCCATGGGTTGGGCTGTCGTAATTGGGCCAGCCGGGATGGATGCCCGCGTCGCAGGAAATCAGCGTCCCATTGTGGAATTCCAGCCCATGCGGATCGCAACTGCCGGGCACGAAATCATAGGTCGCCATCACCGCGCCGGTCTTGCCGTCATATTTGACCAGGCCCGGCCTGCCTTCCTTGTAGCTCTTGGAGTCATTGCCGGTGACCTGCCACATATTGCCCTCGGCATCGAAGGTCATGTCATGCCAGCGCGGCTTGTCGGCGGGCGCATAGATCGGGATGGCCGCTTCCGGCGTCCAGCTTTTGGGATCGACGCGCAGGAGCAGGCGCGGGCGGTTGGCCACGATCCACAGTTTGCCGTTATGCCATTGCGCGCCATGGCTGCCGCCGCCGTCCTGTCCGGGCAGGCCCAGCGGAATCTGGCGGTGGCTGACCTCCTTGGAGTTCATGTCCACCTGGAACACGCCTTCCGGCTCCTGGTTGGCCATCATCCACACGCAGCCATTGCCATAGGCCATGCCCGAGGTGTTACGGGAATTGGTCATCACCGTCTTGAGCAGCTTGCCGTTCCAGTCCACCAGCCAGGCGGCTTCATGCAGATCGGGCGGATCGGGCAAGTGATATTGCTGGGCCGCCCTGCCGGAAAGCTTTTGCTGGCCTATCCAAAGCCCTTCGGGTGCGATCGCCAAGGCGTTGGCGAAGCCGGGCGGGGATTGGAAAAGCTTGGTGGTCTTGACCATGCCATGGGGAATGTCGGGCCTTTGCGGACCATAGGTGACCGGCTTCTTACTTTGAGCTCGCGCCGAGATGGCCGCAAAAGCAACTGAACTTGCAGTTGCCAAGGTCATGCCAAGCAGTTGCCGTCTTTTGACACCCATGGCACATCCTCCCTGGATTGATGATACATGCTGGAACAAGGTCAGACTTTGCTAAAGTGTCCGTCCGGGGGACTTTCTCACCAGTTGAGTTTGCGATGCAGCAGACAGCGCCCTAACGCTGCTTTTTAATCAGAAGGGTCTTCGGCCGGCGCGCCTTGGCCGTGCCGAATAGTGAAAATGTGCGGCTGACATAGTTTGTTACACCGCGCATGCCATTGGTGTAGGCCCTCAAATCGTCGGTCATTTCCGCCTCGACCAACCTGACGTGCGCCGAAGGCTGCTCAGTTTCGAAATTCACGTAAAACCAGGGCTCGCCCCGTTTGATGATCAGCTCCGCTTTCGTATCGTGCCACTCGAATGCCCAGGTCAGTTCCCTTGGCCAAATATGGATCGGAAAACGCCCGCCGATCATCACGCCGGGCAGTTGAGGCGACCTGTGATGATAGAACGCCGGCATTTGCGTGAGCCATACGGGCTCATCTGACACAAAAAGGAGCGGCGTCATGACCTGGATGATCGGCCGGCCAGGATGCCGCCATTCCGAAGGATGGACCGCCATCACCATCTTGGCGAATTGTTGCGGTCTTATGCTGGACTGGTCGCCGTCGATCCCGGCCATCGAGGGATTGCCCTGCGCGTCGACAAAAAAGCGCAGCTTTATGTCAATCGGGCAGCGTATCTCCGTCAATCGGGATTCGTGGTCGGCGACTGCCGGGCAAAAGGATATCCCTTTGGCGTGGTCCGTCTTCTTTTCGGGAGTGAGCTTGTGCGGCGCATCCCAAATGAATGTCGATTCGAGGTTGGGATCGATGACCCATCCGACATCCACGTTGCCCCGCGGCGATGCTTGATCTCGCCTGTTCAGCAGTTCTCTGAAGCGCATCCTCGTCATCACCCAAGGAAGAAAACTCGCGGTAACTGCTTTGCGCGGCCCTGTCCAGCATTCAAACGCCTAGAATTTGATCCGCATCCCCACCTTGGTGAGGCGGCCGATCAGGTTGGTAACCAGATCGTCCGTTCCGGTCAGGACGGCCTGACCCGCGGCGTCATAGAACGGCGGATGACTGTTCAGGACGTTCTGCATCGAGAAATACACCTCGTCATCGCCCAACAGGCCGTTGCTGCCGATTATCCCGTCCGGAAAGTCGTAGGCAAGATAGAGATCGGCCGTCGTATAGGACTTGACGGGATCGCCGCCGCCACTCGGGTTGCCGTTCGCGTCCCGCGTCAGAGGCAAGAGCGAGGTTCCCGTCCAGTTTCTATAGGAGCCGATGTAGTTGATGAAGATCTGCGCCTGGAAAGGACCGGTCGAATAGCCGATCGTTCCGCGCGACTGAAGCTGAATCTCAGGGAACTGCGACGTCTGTCCGTCGGTGTTCATCAGGCTGTAGCTGGGTCCCATGTTCGGGTATCCGAACGAGATGTCGTACTGGGTCAACTCCGTGGCGGTTTCGCTCAGATGGAAATGCCCGAAGCTGGTGTCAAAATCATAGGAGAAGGTCATGTCCAGACCCTGGGCAAACAGGTTCTCGATATTGTTCTGGCTTTGGTCGTCAATGACATAGACCGTCGCGGGCAGCGCGCTGTTGAGCGTCGGGTAGGGCGCCAATGCCGCCTGGACGATCGGACTGGAGATCGGCAGGCCGGTCGGGAAAATCCGGAACAGGTAGTTCAGACCCGGGACCTGGGGAAGAACGCTTGCATTTGGCGAAGTCACCGCACCTTTGAAGTGCGCATCCCAAAGCGTGACGTTCGCCACGAAGCCGGGCAGGAACGACGGGGTATAGTCCACGCCGACGGTGTAGCCGTTACCCAATTGTGGCTTTGCAGTCGGTCCGATACCGCGCTGCAGAGTTATGCCCGGTGTCGTGGCGGTACCGACATTGCATGTCGTTGCCGTGGCGGCACACCCCGGCAACACGCCGGCCGTGCCTGGATAGAGCGCCGTCGGAAACGCCGTGGTTGTCTGGTACAGGCCCGCGCCGCCGTAGGCAGCACGGTAATTGAGCGCCGGATCACCGATGCTGTCCAATTGCGGCGCCACGAACGAAGTCGAGTATGTTCCCCTCAATTTCAGATCGTTGAAGACGGTCCAGTCGGCCGCGAATTTGGGATTGCTTGTCGGACCAACGTCCGAGTAGTGGTCATAGCGGCCGGACACATCGACTGAGAATTTTTGGACAAGCGGGACATTCATCTCCGGCGATATGACCGGGATATTGACTTCGCCATAGACCGACTGAACATTCCTGGCAAAATTGTACACGCTGAAGCCGGAGCCATAGCTCGCCGGGCCGATGGCGTCGGTTTTTGTGACTTTTTGCACCAAGCCATAATTTACGTTTTCGAAGCCAAGGGCGGCTTTGACCGGTCCCGCCGGCAGGTCGAAAATCGATCCGTCGGCGCCAACTTTGTACTGCTCGAATGTGTCGATCTGGGTAAGACCGCTGTATCCTTGCGTAATTGCCGTCAGTGTCGCAGCGGAGGTTTTATTGCTGCTCACCGGATCCCAGACGTCCAGCGCATTCGCGGTCGTCAGCGCCTGCGTGGCGATGACGGAGGTTCCAACAATGGACGGATTTGTGGTGCTGCCGCTCGTGCTTGTCGTGCCGTTAAGCGCAAGCAGTGCGCAAGCATTGCACAGGCCGCCATAGGTATCGCCGAAAGAATTGTCCTGGGCTGCAACGATCCAGCCCTTGATTTCCCAGTCGGTGCGAGGCAGCTGGTAGCGCAAATTGAAATTCGCATAAAGATCGGTTGCGCCCTGAGGTGAAACGCCGGTTGGAATGAGCCCGTTGAAGTCATAACGAATCGTTTGGCTTGTCGCATTGACGCCCGGCGGGTTTGTGAAAAAGGGATTGATCTGGGAAGCATTTGCGGCACCGGGGCCAAAGGCTGTCGCCGTAAGGGTCCCGCCCGTGACATAGGCTACGTCCCGCCTGACCGCGCCCAGCAATGTGCCTTCGAACTCGAATTGTCCAAAGTCCTGGACAATGCGCATCATCGCATTGTCACGATCCTCACGCGGCAGATAGTCTCCGTTTATGTTGGGACACGGGGCATTGCTGGGACTTGTTATGATCGGCTGGCTGGTGGTCGCCGTCGCGGAAAGATAAACATTGCCCGCTCCGCCCGGTTGAATCGTCGCCGGATTGCAATTGTATGTGTTTTGATTGGTACCGCCCAGAGCAGTGAAATTGTAGGAAGACACCCGCGTATTCAACGCGATGTCACTTGCGTAAGAATGCTGCAACGCGAGTATGGCGCTGCCCCCCTGCCACTTCGTCCCCAACAGCGCCTGCACATCAAGCGTGTCGTAATTGCTTGCGCCACCGCCATCCGCTTGAATCTGGACGCCATCGTATTCCGTGCGCGTTATGAAATTGATCACGCCGGCGACGGCGTCTGAACCGTAAATCGAGGACGATCCGTCGGCCAGAACCTCCACGCGTTCCATCGCGATGGTGGGAATGATCGACGGATCAGGCTGGGAATGGCTGGTCCCGCCCAACGGCATCCGCATCCCGTCCATTATCACGAGTGTCGAGCCGCTCGCGCTGCCGCCGAGCTGGTGGATATTGGGTGAGAAATAGGTGCTGTTGTGCTGACCCTGGCCCGCCTGTCCAAAATCGGATAGCGCCGGAACGCTTTTCAGGACCTGGTCGATATTTTGCGGCGCCTCGGCCTGGATGTCCTGGGTGCCGACAGTTATGAGATTCGAACCGGTCGGGGTCGTGCCCCGAATGCTGGTGCCCGTAACCGTAACCTGTTCGACCGGAGCCGCCGCGGAGGTTCCTCCGTTGGCATCGCCCTGACCATGGGCGGACGTGAAAGAAGCCGCCGCCAAAAATGCGAGGGTCGATCCGCCAAGCTTGAGCTTCGAGCTGTGTCTGCCCATTGTTCCCTCCGCAATTTTATTGGCTTTTTAAAAAGCCTTGCGCATACGGGGATGATTTGATCGCGTCACCAAGCTGTCAATTTCAGGCGGACGGACAATCTCACCCTGTGAGAACAACGCAAAGTGCAATCCAGCGTGTATTGGGCGATATTGCGGATGCGAAGCCGCACCGCAAAAGGCTGGTGCGGCGCTTGTTCAAAAGCCGGTTTCCGATGAAAAGAGCTTATCATTTTTCACGACAGAAAAATTCCGTACATAACTGCGAGCGGCTTTGACGTGGACAGAAGAATGAAGCTCTGGAAATTGACTGCGGCGCTGGCGATTGCGCTTTTGCCCAGTCTGGTATCCCCGGCTCACGCCCGGCCCCGGGACGAAGTCATGTCTTCGGCGTTTCGGTGCGGCGTGATTGCCGAGGGACGCAAATGGCTCGACTGCATATACGGTTCAGCCCAGCCTATTCGGGGGGCACTGGGCTTGCCTGCGGTGACACAAACACAAGCCCATCTGGTGGCGGCTCCCCCCGCCGGCGGACAAATTACGGACCAAAGCGTGCGTGACACGGTCCTTTCGGCCGCGATCCAGTGCGATGCAATTGCCGCGGATCGGCAGTGGCTGGATTGCTATTATGCGTCGACAACCGCCATGCGCCGGGCGCTTGGACTTTCACCAGACGCGCAAAGTGGTCGAGGATTACAATCGAACGGAACCACTCGCCCGGATATGGGTCGCGACGGCGGACCGGAAGGCGATCGATTCGGCCTGTTGCAGCGGCCTCGAACGTCAACCGGGACAGTCTCGCGACTCGCGACCTACACGTTCGACCGCTATGGCATTTTCACAGTGACACTTGCGAATGGCCAAATATGGCGCCAAGTAACGGGAGACACCACGTACGCACATTGGAACCAAGCCGCAAGCAGCTATGTCGTAACTATCAAAAGGGGTGCATTGGGCAGCTATAATATGCGTGTCAAGGATGGTCCCGGCCTCTTCAAGGTTGAGCGCGTGTCATAAGACGAACGTGACCGGTCCCTTCCAATAAAAAATGCTTGTTCAGAAATTTTGTCCTCTGAGCATCCAAAGTTGAGCCCTCTCAAGGGTTGAGAGGCTGTTGAGGCAGCCATTTTGCTTCTGGGCGACAGGCTTTAAGCTTGGCACACGACACAAGGTGTGGCCATGGACCGATCTGAGAGCCGCAGGCTCAAAACAGCAATCATCGGATCGGGCAATATCGGCACCGATCTCATGATCAAAATTGTCAAAAGGTCCCGATTTCTCGAAATGGCGGCATTGGTCGGGATCGATTCGACATCAGAAGGGTTGGCGCGCGCCACGCAGCTCGGCATAACAACCACAGCTGAGGGGCTGGCCGGCCTGACAAAGCTGCCAGTGTGGACCGAAATCGATATCGTATTTGACGCAACGAGTGCTTCTGCGCACAAAGCTCACAATGATACAGTCTTGGCAGCAGGAAAAACGATCGTCGACCTGACACCGGCCGCGATTGGGCCTTACGTCATTCCGGAAGTGAACGGCGATGCCCACTTGGGGTCGGATAATGTCAACATGGTAACTTGCGGCGGCCAGGCAACGATACCGATCGTTGCGGCAGTCAGCAATGTGGCGCAGGTCCATTATGGAGAAATCGTCTCTTCCATCGCGTCCTTGTCTGCCGGACCCGGCACGCGGGCGAACATCGACGAGTTCACCCAGACGACCGCTCGCGGCATCGAGCAACTCGGCGGCGCAGCGATTGGAAAGGCCATTATCATCCTCAACCCGGCGGAACCGCCGGTGCTGATGCGTGGAACTGTTTACACACTGTCGAGCGGCGCGACCGAGGAGAAAATCGAAAGTTCGGTCAATGCGATGGTTGATCGCGTCCAAACTTATGTTCCCGGATACCGCCTCAAGCAAAAAGTGCAGTTCGAGCGATTTGGCTCCAACAATCCGGTCAATATTCCCGGCGTGGGCGCCATCGAGGGAATCAAGACCAGCGTGTTTTTGGAGGTGGAAGGTGCAGCGGATTATCTGCCCGCCTATGCCGGAAATCTGGACATCATGACCTCCGCCGCCTTGCGTACGGCCGAACAAATTGCGGAGCGGAAGCTCGCGCAACGGTGCGCCTGATGTTCAATCCCGAAACGGATCGGCTCTATATCCAGGATGTGACGCTGCGCGACGGCATGCATGCCATTCGACATCAATATGGCATTGACCAGGTAACGGAGATCGCGCGCGCGCTCGACGATGCCGGCGTCGACGCCATCGAGATTGCGCATGGTGATGGTCTGAATGGTTCATCCTTCAACTACGGCTTTGGAGCGCACACAGACTGGAACTGGATAGCCGCATGTGCCAAAGTCGTTAAACGCGCCCGACTTACGACGCTTCTGCTTCCTGGCATCGGCACGATCGACGACCTGCATCGCGCATTCGATCTTGGTGCAACATCCGTACGCATTGCGACGCACTGCACGGAGGCAGACATCGCCAAGCAACATATTGGCTTTGCTCGCAACCTGGGAATGGATGTTGCCGGATTTCTCATGATGAGCCACATGGCCAGGCCCGGGCCGCTGGCAGAGCAGGCCAAGCTGATGGAGGATTATGGCGTTCACTGCGTGTATGTCACGGACTCGGGAGGCGCTGTGGATATGGATGGCTATCGTGCACGCCTTGAGGCCTACGATCGGGTATTGCGGCCCGAAACACAGCGCGGCGTTCATGCCCATCACAATCTGTCCCTCGGTGCCGCAAACTCCATCGTGGCGGCACAATATGGTGCGATTCGAATAGACGCCAGTCTCGCCGGGATGGGCGCTGGTGCCGGCAATGCGCCGCTTGAAGTCTTTATTGCCGTCGCGAACGCAAAAAGTGGCACCATGGCTGCGATCTTTTCCGTCTGATGGATGCAGCCGAGGACATCGTTCGCCCGTTGCAGGATCGCCCCGTTCGCGTTGACCGGGAGACCCTCAGTTTGGGATACGCCGGGGTCTATTCTTCATTTCTTCGTCATGCGGAAAAGGCCTCCCGGGACCATGGCATAGACACACGAGAAATACTGATGGAGTTGGGCCATCGAAAAATGGTCGGCGGCCAGGAAGACATGATTGCGGATGTCGCGCTCGATCTGGTTCAAAAAAAGGCCCACAAGTCGATCAACCGTTTTCCCGCCTGCGACCCGGCTTAGTCCATCCGGGGGAATATCGAATGACCACATGCGAGGGCGAGGCTCACCGGCAGCGTATTGCGCAGCGGCAAGCAGATTGACTGCTTCACTTACTGACCGATAAGCGACAATTGAATCTTCCAGAATATCGCCGCGGCCTTTCGTCCCAGCGCTGCCATCGATGCAGCCGAACGAATTGTACAAATCCCTGACTTGGGACCGTAGTAAGGAGCTTGCGGATCATCGGCGGTTTACATTGGCGACCGACTGATCAAAAGCAACCAACGTCGCATTCACTTTGGCAGTCATCACCTCCGGAATCGTGATGGGCATTCCGGGAGCCAGCATCTTGTTTTCAATCGCTTCGACAAGACTGATTAAGGATGCGCGGACCTGAACACGGCCTTTAATTGGAGCGGCGTAGGTTGAGTCAGGCATTATGAGGCTCTTCTTCCGCCGACAAGAAACTCTTGCCGTGAAAACCGAGTACTAATTCACCTTCGGATTATTCGCAGGCTGGTCAAATTTACCCAGAATGCAGACTTCTCCCGACTGCAAGACGCGAAGACTTTGAATGTTTTCGCAGACTTCCTCGGTGCCGCCCCGGACAACCCAATCGAAGCCATTGAACTTTAGGTCTGGGCAAATTCCTTGCAGATGGTTCACCAATGTGCGCCCATCGCGCATTTTGAAGACCAGCGTCTTACCGTCATTAGAGCTGGTGCTCCGAATGTCTTGTGTTCGCAAGCACATGTTGGCGGCCCATACTGGCGAGGCAATACTCATCGCCGCGATCAACGCGCAGAGAATATTTTTCTTCATGGCCATCTCCTGAACCAGCCGCGACCATTGATTATCCTATCAGAAATCCCATCGCCATGACGGATTTTCGGGCAGGCTCTTATCCACGATGCTCGACAGTCACTGACACGGCGGCGTGTTCTAGAGCGCCCTTTTCTGAGGCCTGACATTCCTATCCTGGCGGGCGAAATGATATCCTGGAGCAGATAATTTATGCTGTAATGCATAATACCCAGGAGCCGAACATGACAAAGTATGCTCGTATTATCCCGATGGTTCTGGCCATCGGCGGCGCACACATCGAAACCGCCCAGGCAGGTTGCCTCAAAGGTGCTGTTGTCGGCGGTGTGGCCGGTCACTTCGCGCATCATCACGCGGTTATGGGAGCGGTCGCTGGTTGCGCCGTTGGACACCATATTGCGGCAAAGAAGAAGCGCGAGAAAGAGCAGCAGAAGCAAATCGCGCATGATGCCGCACATGATTCGCAAGCGGCCAACTAACCAGATCAACGGACTCGATTTGATATTGCCAGCGTCGCGTAGTTCGGCACAGACGAGGATTGTAGACGATGACAAACGAACAGGACGTTTTGGCTGCGCTCGACAAACCCAGCGCGATTTATTTGCTGCAGCAACGGCTTGATCCGAGCAGCAAAAACACAGATGCGTTGCAAGACCTGTTGATACGAATGCGCGCGGCAGGAAAAGTGAAGTTCGATATAAGGACCGGCAAATGGCGTAAAGCGTGAATTTGGTGGGGCGGCCTATCTGATAACTATGCAACTATCGAGTTTGGAGAAGACGAAGGCGGAAAATCAGCTTCGCGTTTGCGGTCATCATATTCATGTGCATTTCACATTGGGCGACGTCGGGTGGCGATACGCTGCTTAGAAGTACGATCCAAGCAGTTCGGCAAGGAAGTCCGAACTACGATCAGATGAGCCCACGATTGGCTGATGTCATTCGCACTCAGCTTCCTAAATTGCAGAAAATCATCGGAACCTTGGGCGACGTTACGTCCATTTCGCTCTTGGCTGCAGACCCCGATGGAATGGATCGTTATAGAGTTGTTTTGCAAAACGGTGCCACAGAATGGGATATAAAAGTGAGCGCCGATGGAAAGCTGACGAGTGCGGGATTTCATCCGGTACCCTAGGCGGGTTAGGGCGTGAATCTACAAGAACAATTCTTGAAACGGGCCGAACAGGCGGAGGAACGCGCGGCTCGTGCTGCGCCGAACTCGGAGGAGCGGCGAGTTTGGACTTAGAGTTCTACCGAATATCGCCAGGTCGCTAAGGACGCGGCCCAAGGCAAGCCGCCATTAAAGCCCGCGATAGCTAAAACCTAATCGTCCGCGGGTATGGGGCCTGGTACGCTTTGCGCCCTCAACCGTTGCTTGTTGCTGAAGATCGCTCGGTTCTTAGCGCGGCGACAGGATCACGCTTCAGCGCGGCCATCGGCTTTCACCTGTCGAGGGGCTCTAGCTTGATGATGGAGGCCTCGTGGGTGTTGCCAACCCAGAAGGTCGTCCCCTGCGGCAGATTCTGCACGAAGGTTCGGCGCAGGTTGGTGAAGCGTGGCAGAAGGTACTGCACGAACTCCCCCGTGCCCGGGTTCAGCCTCAGGATGCGGTCGTCCCACTCGCCGCCCGTCCACACCTCGCCGCGGGTATCGGCGGCCACGTCATAAGGCCACGCCATCGGCGTCGGCGGCGCCCACTCCTTGAACTGCTCGGTCTTGGGGTCGAACATGCCGATGCGGTCGCCGGCGTTCTCGCCGAACCAGAGCCGGTCCTGCCCGTCCACCATCCCCCTCCGCGGCGCCGAACGCTGGGTCGGCGTCCGCCACATCTGGATCTTGCCGGTCTTGGCATCGATTCGGCCGATCTGCTCGCCGCCGAAGATGGTGAAATAGGCATTGTTATGGGCGTCTGAGATGACGTCGTAGAGGTTTGGCCTGGGGATGTTGGGATAGGGGGCGAATACCTCCACCTCCTTGGTCTTCAGGTCCAGCCGGAACACCCGGTAGGTGCCCGCGTCCTGGAACCACACCTTGCCATCAACATTGGAGTGGTCCGCTGACACTTGGTTCACCTGCACGTCGGGCGTATTGAACTGCGGCGGCAACGGATAAACCTCGAACTTTTCGGTCTTTTGGTCGAATTTCGATATCGCCGCCTGGAATTGCATCCCCAGCCATAGGTTCTCGTCCTGGTCGAAGCGAAGGGCCAGGGTTCCGGTAGGCGCGCCCGGCTTGGCGAGGGGCACCTTGTATTCCGTCACCTTGCCGGTCGCCGGGTCGAGCTTACCCAGGATCTCGTCGCCGAAGTCGGCGTACCAGACCATGCCCTTGGAATCGACAATCACGTCGTGCGGCTGACGTGTCTTCGCCGGCAGGTCGTATTCCGTATAGATCACCTGGGTCGCCCGCCCCTTAGGCCGGGGCAGGGTCCTCAGCTCATAGTTCCAGGGCCCGGAGCTGCGGTTGATGGCCGCCAGAAAGTTCGCCAGCCGCCGCCGCGCCTCCATGTCCACGGGCGGGTCGGCCGAACGCTTGGCAGGCAGCAGTTGCACTTTGCGCGGAAACGCCAGCTGCGGATAGCCCGACATCCGCTGGATCACCTGCATGAACTCGTCGGCGGTGTGGGTCGAGCGGGCAATGCGCTCATAGGTGTGGCAGTGGGTGCAGCCGCGCGCCAGCCGCTTGTCTTCGTCCCGGCCGGGCCAGCTCATGTACCATTCCGTATTGGAGAGCTGCGCCGCCAAGTCCTTGGTCTTGACGAGCTGAAGGTCGGCGACCTTTGACTGCGACGCGGCGATCGAGACAGGCGCGACATTGTCCAGGTCGAATCCGGCCGCCTTGATGCTGACGGCATAGTCGCCCACGGCCAGGCGGTCACGGGGAAAGCGGTAGTGGCCCTGGGTGTCGCTGACCACAGAGGTGGCGATAGTCGAGCCTGACTGGCGGACGGTGACGATCACCCCCTCTATCGGCACGCCCGCCGAGGTGACAGTACCGCTCAGTGCGTAGGCCTGGTCGCCGGACGGGGCGGGCCGCGGTTCCAAGGCCCCTGCGCCTGCCGCGACAATAGCGAGCGCTGCCAATGCGATCCCAAGCTTCCTGCCGCGCATGTGGTTGCCCTCCACTCCCATGCCACCTTAGCGCAATCCGACAGAGCCGGACCATGGCCTGGCATGGTCTCTTTGCGCCAGTAGCGGACACTCAGCAGCAGGGCATGGCGCACGGGTCGGGAGCTATCCACTCCCAGCCCTCAAAAGGGCTTGTAGATGACGACGTTGCCGGCCGGCTTCTTGACCTCGGCATAGATCCCCAACCTGTCCCGCAGCGTCACATCGGCGATCTCCTGAACCGAGGGCCTGCCGTCGAACAGGCCCACCACCAAAGCCGAGGCTCCGCCGTCTGCGACCACGCCATAGATGGCCGCACTGTCGGCGGGATGCTTGCCGCCGCCCAGCTTGGGCTGGGCCACGAGTGCGTTGACCAAGGCGGCAGAGTTGCGCACGACGAGAACGGGGTCGCTCATGCCGCCGCTGACATTTGTGACGCGGTCGACCGGACCATCCTCTGCCGGAGAGATGTTGCGCCAGAAAATATAGGATGCGTTGCCGGCGCTAAAACCAAGTTCGGCGCACCAGACCGCGCCCGAGCGCGGCGTCACGATCGTCGTTTTTGCGGTCGATGCTGTCGCGGCGGACAATGCTGGCAGAATATCGACGTCGCGGTTGCGCTGTCCGGCGCGCGGGGGCGGCGGCGCGGCGGCACAGGCGGCCAGGTGCGACGCCGCCGTCTTGGCCAGGGTATCGGACAGTTCCGCGGTGGCCGCATTCACCGCCACCATGTCGGCCGGCTTGTAGGTGGCGCGAATTTGATATTCCCAGGAATCGGGAAGCTGGGTCAGGAATAGGTCGGAATTCACGGCACCGTCGCGCTGCGAAAATCCCGCTGAGAGCCATTGGAACCCGGGTGGCGCGGCGGCGGTGTCATCACGCGGCACAGCGCCCGGCGTGACGAGCGGGATGCTTTTCTTGGCACCGTCGAATACCGCATTCAAGACCGAAGGGGGGTGGCGGCTGATATAGATTGTGATCGTGCTGCCGGCCGGATCGCGATAGCCGCAGGAAACGTCGAAACCTCCCTGGTCGTACTGGATGGTGCTGGCCCGTCGCCAGCCCGCGGACATGACGGGACAGGCCAGGCCGGTCAAAAGATGGGTGGCGCCCCCATCCAGGTCGACGTCGAACACCGATTTGGGCGGATTGGCATTGATGGCAGGCCGCGCCGCGTTGGCCGGCGCGGATTGCGCCGGCGGAGCCTGGGTCTGTTGCGCCGCAAGCGGCTGCAGCGCAGGGGCGCTGGCCAACATTATGGGAGCCGCGCCGGGTTGAAACTGAGCGGTGAAGGGCATCGGATTACCGCCGCCGTCCCGCGTCATGGTGCCGGAAAGGCTCTGGCCGTTTAGCGTGCCCGAGAACTCCACGGGGTCGATGGCACGGCCGGTGGCCATGTTCGTCCGGGTGAAGACCCATTTGACCGTCTGACCGTCGATGCTGCCCGACAGCGGGCCCTCCGCGCCGGGACCGCGGCACGCGCCGCTCAGGCTGTTGCCGGTCTGGGTGAATGTGCAACTGGGCGTGATCGGGCCTGCGATCGTCCACGTGCCGGAAATGTCGGCAGCCAGGGCGGAACAAAACCCTGTCGACGAAAATGCCAAGGCAAGAACCAACAGCCTGCGCATCGTCATCCCCTGCCGCGCGTGTTCGCGCTTTTCATTAACTGCTACCGAGAATAGCAGTCATGTCGCAAATAGGAAATGTAGAAGCTGCTTTGGGTCAATAATGGACATCGAAGGCTGCTGTTGTGCGTCCTTCACAAGGGCCGTGGATTTTCCTTGATATTTCTGATTCTTCCCTGTTATCGCGAATTTTCTTCCCTGTTATTGGTGATTTCGCGCCAGAGACCGGTTGGACCTACACTGGTTCGCGCCAATTCATGAAGGGATGGTCGGATTTCAGAGCGCCCTTATCTGGACCTCACATGCTGCGTTACGTCTATGCCAGCTTGCAGATCGAACAAGGGATAACGCCTAAGCGGCTACAGAAGCTGATCGGTCATGCCACACTGAAGATGACACTCGACACATATGGCCATCTGTGGCCCGACGTCGACGCCGATCGCAAGCAGGCCAGGCCGATGGAGAACATGCTTTGAGGAAAGAACGAAGCACGATTTTCGTGGCGCTCCCTTGGCGTCCGGAGCAGACGGTGCCAACCGAAAAACCCAGGATATACGCGGTCCATAACGGTGCGAGAAGGCATGTAGCCAGTTTCACGCTTCGGCGCTCATGAGATGTAGCTAGTGCGTTGACCGACCGAAGGTTTTGAATGGTACAGTTGGGTGGGCTCGAACCACCGACCTCCGGATCCACAATCCGGCGCTCTAACCAGCTGAGCTACAACTGCACACACGGCCTTACGGCCACCTCTTGAGCCCTTGTCCGGCGCTCTCCCCGGGGGCGCGCTTGGCCGCGCCCATCCTCGGCTTCGCCTCGGACCCAACTGAGCCACAAATGCACTTCAGCCCAATACAGGGACCGGCGTTCTATGGTCGGGCCATAGTAAAAGCAAGGCCTTAGGCATGCCAAATGTCCGAACAGGCCCCCTGGTCCGGCCGGCATAGGACGGCACCTGTAACTTTCGCGCCCGTCCGCTAGTCTCGGCGCATGAATCTGCGGCGTCGCGTTCTTCTCGCCCTGGCCATCCTGCTGATCGCGGCGGTGGCCGCCCTCTTCTTCCTCACCCGCCCTGCCCCCGTTCTGACCGTGATGACCTGGCCGGGCACTTACGGCCGCGCCCAGACCAACGCGCAAATGCACACCTATGCCGCCGACCGGAATGTCGATGTGCGCCCCGCCCTCTGGGATGGTGACCTGGCCGACCTGCAGGCGATGGTGGACAAGCGCCAATACAAGGCCGATGTGATCGATTTCGAGTTGCCCAAGGCAGTCCGGGCCTGCAACGAGGGACTTCTGGAAAAGATCAACCCGGCCGGCCTGCCGCCGGGGCCCGGTGGCGAGCCCGCGCCCCGCGATTTCGTTCCCGGCGCAATCGGCCCCTGCTGGGTGGGCAGCCAAGTCTATTCGCAAGTGATCGTCTATTCGTCCAGCCTGAAAAAAACGCCATCCACGCTGGCCGATTTCTTTGACGTCAAGACCTTTCCCGGCCGGCGGGCCTTGAGCCGGGCTTCGGCAAAATTCAACCTGGAACTGGCGCTTCTGGCCGACGGCGTGGCGCCCGGCGATGTCTATAAAACGCTGGAAACCCCCGCCGGCCTGGACCGCGCCTTCGCCAAGCTGAAGGCGCTTCATCCGATCTGGGCCCATGACAGCCAGGGCGCGCTGGAGTGGCTGAAGGATGGTCAGGCGGTGATGGTGACGGCGCTGAACGGTGACGTTGCCAATCTGAAGGATTTCACGCCTGGCGGCGTCGTCTGGGACCACCAGCTTTATGAGATGGACGCCTTCGGCATTCCCGCCGGCGATCCCAACAAGGACCGGGCGCTGGACTATATCGCCTATGCCACGGCCAGCGCACCGCTGGCGGGTGTGGCAAGCTGGGTTCCGTTCGGGCCGGCGCGCCGTTCATCGCTGCCGCTGGTCAAGTCCAATCCCGAGACCGGCCAGACCATGACATCGATGCTGCCCACGGCGCCGCAGAATTTTCGCGATGCCTTCGCCGTCGATGACGGCTGGTGGCTGGCGCATGAGGCAGCCATAGCGCCGCGCTGGCGGGAGTTCGTTTCCCAATGATGGCTTACGCCCTGCGCCGGCTTCTGGGCGCCGTCCCGACCCTGTTCGTGATCGTCACGCTGGCTTTTTTCATGATGCGAGCCGCGCCGGGCGGGCCTTTCGACAGCCAGCGCAAGCTGACCCCGGAAG
>Ga0210386_10001548_pt1 | contig 20491 bp, 14 predicted proteins | sample IncBWH32OmetaG_FD_160091 | JGI IMG/M metagenome (GOLD analysis project Ga0210386, IMG submission 160091) | Forest soil microbial communities from Barre Woods Harvard Forest LTER site, Petersham, Massachusetts, United States - Inc-BW-H-32-O ...
CGCGAGTGCTGCGCGGGCCGGTTCTGGGCTGTCATTGATAGCCGCAACTAACCCCCAGCAAACACCTGTTTCCGGGCTAGTGGCATGTTTGTGGCACGCGGGCCGATGCAAAGGTGCATAACCGCAGCCCAGACGTGGTGCGCGATACTGGGATTGAATTAGTCACGGCTTGCCAAACGGCGAGGACGCCTCCGCCTAATCTGCTATCTCCGAACCTTTGTGGTCCCGTGGACGCTGGCTGAGCAGTCAGCTTCCGATCAGCTGGTTGCGTTCGTCGAGCTGTTCGTCGACCTGACGACTTGACGGCTCGCCCCGGTGCCCGCGGATCGACCAACGCACCACGGCCAAGAGCCGGAGTTCGGAGTCGATGACATCGAGGTCGCGCATACGCGGAGCTTAGGTCGGCGCGCCAGCACCAGGACTTCACCGTCGAAGAGGACTTGGCCCTCGGCGGTCAACTGTCCCGGAATCAAGAAACACTTCCCCGGTCACCGAGCGTTTCGCGCGCCGCCACGGCTGGTTGACGGCGTTCGCGGCGGCGCAGGTTGGCGGTCGCAATGTGGATCATCATCTTCGGCTGCAGCAGCCGAGTGGGCGCGTCGACGAATGCGACGACCTTTGTGAACTGTTCGGCGACAAAGAGGTCGGACTCGGCGGCGGTCTGAAGCCGGTCGACGTACCTATTGGCGAGGCGCAGCGACAGTGGTCTTGGGCCTTCGACCTCGGGCAGGTTAAGGTCGCCGCCAACCGCGAATCGCCAGGCCACCCCGATCGGTTTCGCCGCGGCACGGAAATAACGACGCGCCAAGCCATTCGCGCCGCGCTGTAGACATTGGCGCAGCACGTGCGCCTGCAGGGCGGCCACCGTCATGCCCTGGCCGTAAATGGGATTAAAGCTGCAGATTGCGTCACCGACAACCACTAGACCGGCGGGGAACCGCCGCATCTTGTCGTAGCGTCGCCAGCGACTCTCGGGGTAATGGAAACGACAGACTTCGGTGAGCGGCTCAGCGGCACCAATCGCCGCCACCACATGCGCCGGAACCAAACCCTCAACGAAGGCCAGCATTTCGGCCGGCTCGGACGGCGGTTCGTGCCCCGCCATCCCGCCGATGGTGAACATCCAGGTGTCGTTCTCGTAGCCGGCTAACGCCATGGCGATGGGCCGGCCCGGGACGGGAGTGACGAGGACCACCAATTCCTTGAGCGTGCCAGGCGGGATCCGCAGCAGCTGACTGGAATACACCACACGCACACCGACTTGCTCTTCAGACGGGCGCCCATAGCCCAAGGCGTCCAAGAACGCCGGTGTTCGCGCACCCCGACCGGTGGCGTCAGCGACCAGATCCGCCCTCAATACGCGTTCACTGCCACCGTCACGAGGACGGACCCGCGCGCCGGTGACACGATCCCGTGCCGTGGTCGACGTCAGATCAACAACGTCATAGTCCTCAATCAGCGTGATATTCGCCGTTTCGCGCACCCGTCGCCGAACAAGACACTCCAACAATGGTCTGCTTGGGATAAAGGCGGGCGGGATGTCTCTGAACGCTCCACTATGCATAAGCTGATGGCCGGCGACGCAAGAGAACACCTTGGACAGGTCGGTGTAGTCGAGCACAGGGACCCCGCACGCGACGAGGTCGTCAAGGAATCCGGGAAAGAGCTCAGCCAGGACCTGGGAGCCTCGCCCCAGTAAGGCATGCACATGGCGACCCTGCGGAACACCCCGCCGGTTCACTGCATCGTCGGGCAACACGTCCCGCTCCACCACGGTGACCGTCTCATAAAAGTCGGAAAGCACCCTCGCGGCCAATAGTCCGCCCATGCTTGCGCCGAGAACCACCGCATGCTCACCGATCTTCGGCACGAGCCACCACCTAACCCCGACACTAGCTGATCCCAACCGACCATCCTCCACTTGCCGCACGCGGGCACGAGTAGTCCACTACTTCACTTGTTCCGTCCCTCGCGTATCCCTCGGTGTTTCCATTTAATGGTTGCCTAGCCAGCTGGTCACGCCGGGGATGACCAGCGGCTCATTGACAGCGAGCACATGCCACCGACAGTCAGGTCATATCGAGGTCACGCGGGCTGACCGCGGCTAGAAAACCGCCTCTGAACTGCTTCGAAGCTGGTGCGCGATACTGGTATTGAATCAGTCACGGCTTGCCAAACGGCGAGGACGCTTTCGCGTAATCTGCTATCTCCCAACCTTTGTGGTCGCCTGGGCACGGTCCGCGGACTCCCGCGACCGCGTGATGTTGGAGCGGATGTCGTCGATCTTCGAAGGTCAGGAGGGTCAGCAGGGCTGAGTCAGGCCGGGCAAGGTCAACGAGGTTGCTCTGTCTCAATTCGGTTGGCGCATAACCGTTTTCTTACCTGCGTCGAGTCAGGACGATCGAGAAATTTGTAGGGGTGGGCTAATATCGTCCTCGGCGTACGTTACTAACAGCGCGAGGAGTGATCGTGACCGATCTTGCCGCATCTATGGGTAAGTTATTAGCAATGTGGATGGATCGCGATCCGCAGTCCCGCAGGTCTTCGATCGAGACGTATCTTGCTCCTGACGTGGAGTTCCGCAGCCCGTTCGGCCAAGCTAGAGGTTATGACGAACTGGAGAAATACAGCGATCATCTCCAAGGGAAATACCCCGGCACGGGGTTCTTCGTCGATGGCCCGGTGCAACTGATCGGCGATTACGTCCGGCTTCCGTTCGTCCTCAGAGAACACGATGGCTCCACTGTGGCGACGGGCCAGGATTTCCTCCGGCTCGCCGCCGACGGAAGAGCCGAATTGATGTACGCGTTCTTCGACGAGTAAAGGCGGCGCTGGTCGTCATGGCCGCGCCGGTATGAGTTCTGCTATTTCGCCGTCCACGCGGTCCGGTGGACGCTCGCCGAGCGGTCCGTGGCCACAATTTCCATGTGATGTCGCTTTCGCAGTTCAGACAGGGTGCGCGCCGCTGACCAGCACCGCTGAAAATTACTGGCGGAAACCGACATCGTCGTCGTTGACCGGATGGCCGAACCGGGCTGACGGTCGAGCGCTCAGTGATACCGGCTACACGGGTGCTGCCAGCCGTGTCGGCTGGCCATGGCCGCGCAGCGTCACCGTCTCGCCCAACGACCAACGGGCTTGCTCGCTTTCGCTGGCGGCGTTGACGGCGTCCGAGGATGCCAATAGTCGACCAGGTTCATCCTTCGCCAGTTCGCACAGTCGGGCGGCTTCGTTGACTGGTTCGCCGATCACCGTGTATTCGAACCGCTCTTTGGCGCCCACATTCCCGGCGACGGCTTGCCCGGCGGTCACCCCGATTCCGGCTGGGCACTCGGGTACCTCGCTGTCGAGGCGACTAGCGATGGCGCGGGCGGCAGCCAGCGCGTGGTCCTCCGGCCGGTCGAGACGGTTAGGAGCGCCGAATACTGCCAGCACGGCATCGCCCTCGAATTTGTTGACCAGTCCGCAATTGCGGTCCACCTCTTCGACGACCACCGCGAAGAAGCGGTTCAGCAGCTGCACGACTTCCGCGGCGGGGCGGCTTGTCACCAGTTGCGTCGAGCCGACGATGTCGACGAAAACGACTGCGACGTGGCGTTCTTCGCCGCCGAGTTTTGGTTTTTCCCGCTCGGCGGCCGCGGCGACTTCGCGTCCGACATGACGGCCGAACAGGTCGCGCACTCGTTCGCGTTCGCGCAAGCCGTCGACCATCGAGTTGAAGCCACGCTGCAGCTCGCCGAGCTCTGTTCCGTCGAAGACCACCAGATCACCTCGCAGATCGCCCTTTTCGACGCGCTTGAGTGCGGCGCGCACCACCCGCACCGGCGTCGCGGTCAGCCAGGACAAGATCCACATCAAGACGAAACCGAAGACCAGCGTTGCGGTCGCGATAACCAGCACCGCCACACCGAACTGGGTCTCGGTCAGATTCCGCAGCGTCAAAGCGAAGAATGCGGTCAGCGCGATGCCGAGAACCGGCACACCGGAACTCAGTAACCAGACCGTCAGCGTCCGGCCCATGATCCCCGGTGCCAATCGCCGTGGAACTCGCCCCGCCTCGAGCGCTTGCGCGGCCACTGGACGCAGCGCGAACTCGGTCAACAGATAACACGCGGTGGACACCAGAATGCCGCAGAAGCTGACGCAGAAACCCACGATCGGGATGAACGTGCTGTCGGCCAGCCCGTAGAGCGTGGTCAACAACGCCGCCCCGAGCCCCCAGAGGATGAGAACGCCGAGCGCCAACCAGAACGGGGTCAAAAACGTGCTGCGTTCGTCGGCGGGCGTCGGCTTGCGCTCCTCAATCGCCCACCGCAGCACGCCGATTGTCCGCCGGGTTATCCAGTACGTCCCGAGCGCGAGCGCCACACCGACGTACGCCGGCCCGACGGCGAAGGTGATCCACAGCGGTGCGTCGCTGAAGATGCTGGGCGCCGGGAAGGCGACGGTCAGTAGCAGCAACGCGACGGCGATTCCGACGACGTTGGTCCCGAGGATGAAGACGGTAAGAATGAGCTGAATGCGTACCCTGCGGCGGCTCTGACTTTCCGACGGGCGCCCGAGCAGCCAGGAGCCGTATGCCGGGGTCTCTGGCAGCCGACCGCTCTGTCGGGTGACCATCTCCAGAAGCCGGCCCAGCCGTTGTGCGACGGTTCGTGTGGCCATCATCGTGGCGTCAGCCTAATTCGTCTGGTGGCTCGCGCTTAAGGTGAGTCGCGTGCGTCTCGTCATCGCCCAGTGCACGGTCGACTATCTCGGTCGACTCACCGCTCATCTGCCATCGGCACGCCGACTATTGCTGGTCAAGGCGGATGGCTCGGTGAGCGTGCACGCCGACGACCGCGCCTACAAGCCGCTGAACTGGATGAGTCCACCGTGTTGGCTCACCGAAGAGCACGACGGCGCGCTGCCAGTCTGGGTGGTGCAGAACAAAGCCGGCGAGCAATTGCGCATCACCCTCGAGGACGTCGAGCACGACTCCAGCCATGACTTAGGGGTCGATCCCGGGCTGGTCAAAGACGGCGTTGAAGCTCACCTGCAAGCGTTACTCGCCGAGCACGTCGAGTTGCTTGGCGCCGGATATACCTTGGTGCGCCGTGAGTACATGACGGCGATCGGGCCGGTCGACCTGCTGTGCCGCGACGAACAGGGCCGGTCGGTCGCAGTGGAGATCAAGCGCCGCGGGGAGATCGACGGCGTCGAGCAGCTCACCCGCTACCTCGAGCTGCTCAACCGCGACAGTGTGCTCGCGCCGGTGCGGGGCGTATTCGCCGCCCAGCAGATCAAGCCGCAGGCAAAGACCTTGGCAACTGATCGCGGAATCCGTTGTCTGACATTGGATTACGACGAGATGCGTGGCATGGATTCCGACGAATACCGGCTGTTCTGAGGCGTCTCACTAGACTGGTGCCATGCCTCGGCGCCGGACCCCACCGCGCGGGCGGCAGCCGCTACGGCCGCTGCCGGTGCAACGCCGGGTGGAAACCGGGCCCGACGGGCACGACTACGAAGTGCGACCGGTCGCCGCCGCGCGGGCTGTCAAGACGTATCGGTGCCCCGGATGCGACCACGAAATCCGATCGGGCACAGCTCATGTGGTGGTGTGGTTAGCAGATTCCGGAGAGGTCGCGGTCGATGACCGGCGGCACTGGCACACGCCGTGCTGGGCCAATCGGGCAACCCGCGCGCCGACCCGAAGGTGGTCCTAGTGGCTAGTGATCAGAGTCTGAATCGGCGGACGGTTCAACCAACTCGACCAGAACGCCGCCGGCGTCCTTGGGGTGGATGAAGTTGATCCGCGAGTTCGCTGTGCCGCGCCGCGGCGCCTCGTAGAGCAGGCGGACGCCCTGCTCGCGCAGCCGGTCGGTGAGGCTCTCGAGGTCGCTGACCCGGTAAGCCAACTGCTGGATGCCGGGCCCGCGCTTGCCGATGAATTTCGCGATCGTCGACGACTCGTCGAGCGGGGCCATCAGCTGCACCTGTGCGCTGCCGACCGGAGCGCCGCGCACCGATAGCATCGCCTCGCGAATGCCCTGATCTTCGTTGATTTCCTCGTGCAACACGATCATCCCGAGGTGGTCGTGGTACCACGCGATTGCGGCGTCGAGGTCAGGGACCGCAATACCGACATGGTCAACGGCCGTCACCAACGCGGTGGCGAGTACTTGACGGACGTCAACTTGATCGGTGGTCATAACGTAACGGTAACCTGACGAGAAAGATTCTGTCTCTCCGATCCGCAGGATCGGCAGTTAGGCCCCCCTCTGGAGGTAGTCATGACGACATCGGTGATCGTTGCTGGAGCCCGAACCCCGATCGGCAAGTTAATGGGTTCGCTGAAGGATTTCTCGGGCAGTGATCTGGGCGCCATCGCGATCGCCGGAGCCCTGGAGAAGGCCAATGTGCCCGCATCGGCGGTCGAGTACGTGATCATGGGACAGGTGCTGACCGCCGGGGCCGGTCAGTTGCCCGCCCGGCAGGCGGCGGTAGCCGCCGGTATCGGTTGGGATGTTCCGGCGATGACCATCAACAAGATGTGCCTGTCCGGTCTCGACGCCATCGCACTGGCTGACCAGCTCATTCGGGCAGGTGAGTTCGACGTGGTGGTGGCCGGCGGCCAGGAGTCCATGACCAAGGCGCCGCATTTGCTGATGGATAGCCGGTCCGGCTACAAGTACGGCGACGTGACGGTGTTGGACCACATGGCCTACGACGGCCTGCACGACGTCTTTACCGACCAGCCGATGGGCGCGCTGACCGAGCAGCGCAACGATGTCGACAAGTTCACTCGTATTGAACAGGACGAATTCGCTGCGCGGTCGCACCAGAAGGCCGCCGCGGCGTGGAAGGACGGCGTCTTCGCCGACGAAGTCGTGCCGGTGAACATCCCGCAGCGCAAGGGCGATCCCTTGCAGTTCAACGAGGATGAGGGCATTCGCGCCAACACCACCGCCGAATCGCTGGCCGGTCTCAAACCCGCGTTTCGTCGTGACGGCACCATCACTGCCGGATCGGCATCGCAAATCTCTGATGGCGCGGCCGCGGTGGTCGTGATGAGCAAGGACAAGGCCACCGAGCTGGGGCTGTCGTGGCTGGTCGAGATCGGCGCACATGGCGTGGTGGCCGGCCCGGATTCGACGCTGCAGTCGCAGCCCGCCAACGCGATCAAAAAAGCGCTGGGCCGCGAAGGTATCTCCGTAGACCAACTCGACGTGGTGGAGATCAACGAGGCGTTTTCCGCGGTGGCACTGGCCTCGACACGGGAACTGGGTGTTGATCCCGACATCGTCAACGTCAACGGTGGTGCGATCGCCGTCGGGCATCCAATTGGCATGTCAGGGGCTCGGATCGCGCTGCACGCGGCACTCGAGCTCGCGCGCCGGGGTTCCGGATACGGCGTCGCAGCGCTATGCGGAGCAGGTGGCCAGGGCGACGCGCTGATCCTGCGGGCCGGCTAGCGGGCCAGTAACTTCTCGTGTCTCGTCGCAGGGATCGAGCTCGTAACGGTGCTCGGAGGTCAGGATGACGATTTTGCTGGCATCGTGAGCGCGGGCACCATTGACGCCCGGTGTGATTTTGGTCATATGACGGCCGGACAGCGCCTGACAACGCCGCAACCGGGTGGATACGGGCGCAACGCGACATGCCAAACTTAACGACGTGACCCGTCCTCGACCTCCGATTGGCCCTGCAATGGCCGGCGCGGTCGACTTGTCCGCCCTCAAACAAAGCCCGCCGTCCAGCGGCGATGCCGCCGCGGGGGGATCGCCGCCCATCGGCACCGAGATCAACGAAGCCAACTTCGAAGAAGAGGTGCTGCTGCGGTCCAACCAGGTGCCCGTAGTCGTGCTGTTGTGGTCGCCGCGCAGCGACGTGTGCCTGCAGTTGGCCGAGATACTCTCCGGCCTGGCTGCCGCCGACAACGGTGCGTGGTCCCTGGCGAGCGTCAACGTCGACGTGGCTCCCCGGGTAGCCCAGATATTCGGCGTCGAAGTGGTCCCGACCGTCGTGGCTTTGGCTGCGGGACAGCCACTTTCGAGTTTTCAGGGCATTCAGCCGCCCGAGCAGCTACGCCGCTGGGTGGACTCGCTGCTGTCCGCAACTTCGGGAAAGCTCAGCGGAGCAACGGATTCCGAGGAACCCGAGGAGGTAGACCCAGCGCTCGCGCAGGCTCGCCAGCAGCTGCAGGACGGTGACCTCGCCGCCGCCTCCGACTCGTATCAGGCCATCCTGGATGATGATCCGAACCACGCCGAAGCCAAGGGGGCAGTGCGCCAGCTCGCCTTTTTGATGCGTGCGACCGCGCAGCGGCCTGACGCGGTCGCCGTTGCCGATGCCGCTCCCGGAGACATCGACGCCGCGTTCGCTGCTGCCGACGTGCAGATCCTCAACCAGGACGTGCAGGGCGCCTTCGAGCGGCTGGTCGCATTGGTGCGGCGGACATCCGGCGACGAGCGAACTTCGGTGCGCACGCGGCTGATCGAGTTGTTCGAGCTCTTCGACCCGGCCGACCCCGACGTCATCGCCGGCCGACGTAATCTCGCCAACGCGCTGTACTAGTCGGCGGGTCGGCTATTCGGGCTGCAGCCACAGTGCCGACGTCGGCGGCAGCGCCAACACCGCGGATGCCGGACGACCATGCCATGGCTCATCGGTTGCGTTCACACCGCCGAGGTTGCCGATCCCGGTGCCGTTGTAGTCGGTCGCATCGGTGTTGAGCACCTCGCGCCACCGCCCGGCGCCGGGCAGGCCGAGTCGATAGCCGCTATGCTCCGCACCGGCGAAATTGAACACGCAGGCCATTACCGAGCCGTCGCTGCCGTACCGCAGGAAGCTCAGCACGTTGTTGGCGGAGTCGTTGGCATCGATCCAGGAATAGCCTTCCGGCCTGCTGTCCTGGCTCCACAGCGCCGGACAGCCGCGGTAGATCCTGTTGAGCTCGTTGACCAGGCGCGAGATCCCGCTGGAGAAGCTGTTCTCGTCGAGTTGAAACCAGTCCAGGCCGCGCTCCTCGGACCATTCGGCGCGCTGCCCGAATTCCTGACCCATGAACAGCAGCTGCTTGCCCGGGTGCGCCCACTGGTACGCCAGCAGGCTGCGCAACCCCGCCGCCTTGACGTGGTCGTTGCCCGGCATCCGCGACCACAGCGTGCCCTTTCCGTGCACCACCTCGTCGTGGCTGATCGGCAGCACGAAGTTCTCGCTGAACGCGTAGAGCATCGAGAAGGTGATCGCGTGGTGGTGGTAACTACGGTGCACCGGATCGTGGCTCATGTAGTCGAGGGTGTCGTGCATCCAGCCCATGTTCCACTTCATCGAAAAGCCCAGGCCACCAACACTAGTCGGTCTCGATACGCCAGCCCATGATGTCGACTCCTCGGCAATGGTGACAATCCCCGGCGCCGCCTTGTGCGCGGTGGCGTTCATCTCCTGCAGGAACTGCACGGCCTCCAGGTTCTCCCGGCCGCCGTAGATATTCGGCGTCCAGCCGCCGGCGGGGCGCGAATAGTCGAGGTACAGCATCGAGGCCACGGCGTCGACTCGCAGGCCGTCGATGTGGAATTCCTTCAGCCAATAAAGCGCATTAGCCACCAGGAAATTGCGAACCTCGGCACGGCCGAAGTCGAACACGTAAGTGCCCCAGTCGAGTTGCTCGCCGCGGTTCGGATCCGAATGCTCATAAAGCGGTGTGCCGTCGAAACGGCCGAGCGCCCATGCATCCTTCGGGAAGTGCGCCGGCACCCAGTCCACGATGACACCGATACCGGCCTGGTGCAGTGCGTCGACAAGCGCACGAAACTCATCAGGCGTGCCGAATCGCGACGTCGGGGCATAGTAGGACGTGACCTGGTATCCCCAAGATCCGCCGAACGGGTGCTCTGCGACGGGCAGCATTTCGACGTGGGTAAATCCTTGTGCCGAAACATAATCCGTCAGCTCGCGGGCAAGCTCGCGATAGGACAGCCCCGGTCGCCACGAACCCAGGTGCACCTCGTAGGTACTCATGGGCTCGAATACCGGGTTGTGCTCGGCGCGCGCCGTCATCCACGCGTCGTCACCCCAGTGGTAGTCGCTCACGGTCACCCGCGACGCCGTGTGCGGGGGTACCTCGGTGGCGAAAGCCATCGGGTCGGCCCGGTCGACGACTGAGCCGTCTGCGCCGTGTACCCGGAACTTGTACAGGCCGTCGCGTGGAAACTCCGGCCAGAACAACTCCCACACGCCCGACGAGCCCAGAACCCGCAGTGGGGCATCGTTGCCGTTCCATCCGTTGAACTCGGCGATCAAGCTGACGCCCTTGGCGTTGGGCGCCCAGACCGCGAACGACACGCCCTCGACCACACCGTCGGCGGTGGTAAACGAGCGTGGATGGGCGCCCAACACTTCCCACAGTCGTTCGTGGCGTCCTTCGTTGAACAGATGAAGATCCACCTCGCCCAGTGTGGGCAGAAAGCGGTAGGCGTCGGCAACGGTGTTCGAGTCGGCGCCGTAGCTCACCTCGAGTCGGTAGTCGATGAGGTCGGTGAACGGCAACGCCACCGCGAACAATCCGGAGTCGATGTGCTGCAGCGGAAACCGCTCCTCGCCGACAAGCGCGACCACCTCGGTGGCGTGCGGCCGAAAGGCCCGGATGACGGTGTGATCGCCGTACTCGTGGGCGCCCAAGATTCCGTGCGGATTGTGGTGCTCGCCGGCCACCAGGCGGGCCAAGTCGCGGGGTTCGGGCGCCAGGTGGGTCCCGGCGAGTTGCTCGGTGGGCTTCATCGCGGCGTCACCTCCGGCGCAGCAGCGTCATTCGGGATTCGGACGGTATAAGCGGCATGTTGATGATGTGGGCGGGTGCGCGGCCAGGGTCGATGCGTATGTAGTTGGATTGTCCCCATTGGTATTCCTCGCCGGTGATCTCGTCTCGCACCCAGAACCGCTCGTAGTGCTCCATACCCAATGCGGCCATCTCCAACCACAATGTCGCTTCCTCGGGCCCGAATGCGTTGAGCGTCACCACCACGAGAACGCAGTCGCCGGTGATCGGATCGAACTTGCTGTAAGCCAGCAATGCGTCGTTGTCGAGGCTGTGGAATGTGATGTTGCGCAGTTGCTGAAGAGCCGGATGGAGTCGGCGAATGTTGTTCAGCCGTGCGATAAATGGCTCCAGCGATCGTCCTGCCGCGAGGGCGCCCGCGAAGTCGCGGGGTCGCAGCTCGTACTTCTCGGAGTTGAGATACTCCTCACTGCCCTCCAGCACGGCCTCGTGCTCGAAGAGTTCATAGCCGGAGTACATCCCCCAGGCCGGGCTCATGGTTGCCGCCAGCACCGCGCGGATCGCGAACATGCCGGGGCCATTATGTTGCAGGACGGCGTGCAAGATGTCCGGGGTGTTGACGAACAAGTTGGGGCGACGGAAGTCGGCGAGGTAAGGGATCTCCTCGCCGAATTGGGTCAGCTCCCACTTCGACGTCCGCCAGGTGAAGTACGTGTAGGACTGGGTGAAGCCCAGCTTGGCAAGCCCGAACTGGCGGGCCGGCGGGGTGAACGCCTCGGACAGAAACAGCACATCCGGATCGACTGCTTTCACCTGGCCGATCAGCCACGCCCAGAAGTTGGGCGGCTTGGTGTGCGGGTTGTCGACCCGAAAGACCTTCACCCCATGGTCCATCCAGTGCCGCACTACGCGCAGCACCTCGTCGTAGAGTCCGGCGGGGTCGTTGTCGAAGTTGACCGGGTAGATGTCCTGGTACTTCTTGGGCGGGTTCTCCGCGTAAGCGATCGTGCCGTCGGGCAATTCGGTGAACCACTCGCGGTGGTGCCTGGCCCACGGGTGATCGGGCGCGCACTGCAACGCCAGATCCAGCGCCACCTCCATGCCCAGCTCGTGCACCGCTGCCACAAATTTGTCGAAGTCTTTGATTGTGCCCAGCCGCGGATGTATCGCGTCGTGGCCGCCTTCGTCGCTGCCGATCGCCCACGGGGACCCGACGTCGCCGGGGACCGCGGTCGCGGTGTTGTTGCGGCCTTTGCGGTGCACCCTGCCGATCGGGTGGATCGGCGGCAGGTACACCACGTCGAAGCCCATGTCCGCGATTCGCGGCAATTCCGCCGCTGCGGTGGCGAAGGTGCCGTGCACCGGGTTTCCATCGGCGTCCCAGCCACCGGTCGAGCGGGGGAACATCTCGTACCACGAGCCGAAGCGGGCCAGCGGCCGATCCACCCACACCCCGTATTGCTCGCCGCGGGTGACCAGGTCACGCAGCGGGTACTGCGTCAGGAGTTCGTCGACGTCGGGGGCCAGCGCCAGCGCGGCCCGGGACACCGGATCGCCCGGCGCCTGCAGCGCGGCGGCGGCGGCGCGTAACGGATCGCGCTGGCTTCGGGGAACACCGGTCGCGGCGCGCTGGAGTAGCTGTGCGCCCAGCAGCAGGTCGTTGGACAGTTCAGCCTCGCCCTGGCCGGCCTCCAGCTTGGTCTCTAAGGCATGTCGCCAGGTGTGAATCGGATCACCCCAGCCGTCCACCCGAAACGTCCACAGCCCGACCCTGTCCGGGGTGAACTGACCGTGGAAAACGTAGGGCTCCTGGCCCATGCTCATGGGCAGCAGCAGTGGCCTGCCGCGGGGGAGGGGCTCGGCCGCGGTTTCGGTGAGTTCAGCGGCCTGCACCGCTTTGACCCGCCGGGTTTCGCCGACTTGCGGGTAGCGCGGCCCGAGGTAGCGCACCACCAGCGTCGCCGCGACCGCGTCGTGGCCCTCACGCCACACCGCCGCGCGGACCGGAACCACCTCGCCGACCACAGCTTTTGCCGGATACCCGCCACAGGATACGACGGGCGCGACGTCATCGATCTCGACACGACCGGGCACCGCTACTCCGTCCTGGTTCTCCAGTTCCTCCCCAGGCCAGCGCACGGCCTGCATCGTCACCGGAGTCTCCCTTCGCTAGTCCGTTGTCGTCGTGGGCGCGACCAAACCGCAGCGTGCATGTCGTCGCGAAGTTCTCCACTAAAGCCCTTTGCGCCCAATACCCACCGTAGTGTCGGGCCACACCTGAGGGCGGGATGCGCGCGCCGTTCGGGAGGCGAACTCCGGTGTGTGGTCAGTAAGGTAGGGATGCGTGAAAGCCCTCCGTAGGTTCACGGTCCGTGCTCACCTTCCGGACCGCCTGGGGGCACTAGGGCAGCTGTCGACCAACCTGCGTTGGTCGTGGGACAAGCCGACGCAGGATCTCTTCGGCGCGATCGACCCGGACCTGTGGGCGCAATGCGGTCAGGATCCCGTTGCGCTGCTGGGCGCGGTGAGCCCGGCACGGCTGGACGAACTGGCGGTCGACGGCGGATTCCTGGACTGGCTCGATCATCTAGCGGCCGATCTGGACGAATATCTGAGCCGCCCGCTGTGGTACCAGCACCAGCAAGACAACGGCGCTGCCATGCCCAACGGCATCGCCTATTTTTCGATGGAGTTCGGGGTCGCCGAGGTGTTGCCGAACTACTCGGGTGGCTTGGGAATCCTGGCCGGCGACCATCTGAAGTCCGCGTCGGATCTCGGATTGCCGCTGATCGCGGTGGGCCTGTACTACCGCTCCGGCTATTTCCGGCAGTCCCTGACCGCCGACGGTTGGCAGCACGAAACCTACCCCGCGCTCGACCCGCAGGGGCTGCCGCTGCGGCTGCTCACCGACGGCGCGGGCGCGCCCGCGCTGGTTGAGCTGGCGCTGCCGGACTGCGGCCGATTGCATGCGCAGGTCTGGGTAGCCCAGGTCGGTCGTGTTCCGCTGCTGTTGCTGGATTCCGACATCTCGGAGAACGAGCACGATCTGCGTGGGGTCACCGACCGCCTCTACGGCGGCGATCAGGAACATCGCATGCAGCAGGAGATCCTGGCGGGCATCGGCGGTATACGAGCGATCCGAGCCTTCACGGCCATTGCAGGGCTGCCGGCGCCCGAGGTGTACCACATGAACGAAGGCCACGCCGGATTCCTCGGCACCGAGCGCATCCGCGAATTGGTCGATGCCGGGCTGGATTTTGATACCGCGCTGACCGTGGTCCGCTCCAGCACCGTGTTCACCACCCACACCCCGGTCCCCGCGGGTATCGACCGGTTTCCGATGGAAATGGTGCAGCGGTACTTCGCCGATAAACCGGCGGGTCTCGACGGCCACCACGGCCGGGCGCTGCTGCCAGGTGTGCCGCTGGCCCGGATCCAGGCGCTGGGGGCCGAGGACGATCCGGAGAAGTTCAACATGGCCCATATGGGCCTGCGGCTCGCGCAGCGCGCCAACGGTGTTTCGCTGCTACACGGCCGGGTCAGTCGAGCCATGTTCAACGAGCTGTGGCCCGGATTCGACCCCGAGGAGGTGCCGATCGGCTCGATCACCAACGGTGTCCACGCGCGCAGCTGGGCGGCGTCGCAGTGGTTGGAGCTGGGCCGCGAGCTGGCGGGTACGGACTCGTTCAGTGAGCCCGGCGTCTGGCTGCGACTGAGGGAAGTCGACCCCGGTCATCTGTGGTGGATCCGGTCGCAACTGCGGGCGCTGCTGGTCGAGGATGTCCGGACGCGGCTGCATCGATCGTGGCTGGAACGTGGTGCGCCTGAGGCCGAATTAGGTTGGATTGCAACGGCATTCGATCCGAACGTGCTGACCATCGGGTTCGCTCGACGGGTCCCTACCTACAAACGGCTGACGCTGATGCTGCGCGATCCGGACCGGTTGGAACAGCTGCTGCTCGATGAACACCGGCCGATCCAGCTGATCGTTGCCGGGAAGTCGCACCCCGCCGACGACGGAGGCAAGGCGCTCATCCAGCAGGTGGTGCAGTTCGCCGACCGGACCGAGATGCGCCACCGCATCGCGTTCCTGCCTGACTACGACATGTCGATGGCCCGGCTGTTGTACTGGGGTTGCGACGTCTGGTTGAACAACCCGCTGCGCCCGCTGGAGGCGTGTGGCACATCGGGGATGAAGAGCGCGCTCAACGGCGGGCTGAACCTGTCCATCCGCGACGGGTGGTGGGACGAGTGGTACGACGGCGAGAACGGCTGGGCGATACCGTCGGCCTCCGGAGTGGCTGATGAAGGCCGTCGTGACGACCTGGAGGCCGCGGCGCTTTACGACCTGCTCCAGAAGTCGGTCGCGCCGACCTTCTACGACCGCGACGAGCAGGGAGTACCGCGCCGGTGGATCGAGATGGTCCGCCACACCCTGCAGACGCTCGGCCCGAAAGTCCTGGCCTCCCGGATGGTGCGCGACTACGTCGAGCGCTATTACGTGCCCGCGGCGGAGTCGCTGCGCAGGACCGTGACGTTCGACGGCGACGGGCAGCCGGCGTTCGATCCGGCCCGCGATCTGGCCGACTATCGCCGGCGGGCGTCCGAGGCGTGGCCGCACATCCAGATCACCGATGTCGACAGCACCGGGCTGCCCGACACTCCGGTGCTCGGATCGAAGCTGACCCTCACCGCGACCGTCCAGCTTGCCGGGCTGCGGCCCGACGAGGTCGCCGTCCAGACCGTGGTCGGCAGAGTCGACACCGGCGACGCGCTGGTGGATCCGGTCACCGTCGAGATGCAATACACCGGCACCGCGGCCGGCGGCGACCACATTTTTGCCACGACGACGGCGCTGCCGGTCGCCGGCGCGGTCGGCTACACCGTGCGGGTGCTGCCGCATCATCCGATGCTGGCCTCTGGTGCCGAGCTCGGTCTGGTCACGCTGGCTTCGACTCGCTGACCAGGCGCGTCAGAGCCGCGCGTACGGCGGCGGCATCAGTCGTCGGCCAGAACGGCGGCAGGGAGGCGCGCAGATAGCCGCCGTAGCGGGCGGTGGCCATCCGCGAGTCCAGCACAGCGACCACCCCGCGATCGTCAACGCCACGCAACAGCCGTCCGGCGCCCTGCGCCAGCAGCAGTGCGGCATGGCTGGCAGCGACGGCCATGAATCCGTTACCGCCGCGTGCGGCCACCGCGCGTTGTCGGGCCGACAGCAGTGGATCGTCGGGCCGCGGGAACGGAATGCGATCGATGATGACCAACGACAACGACGGACCGGGCACGTCGACGCCCTGCCACAGCGACAGTGTGCCGAATAGCGACGTCGAGGGGTCGGCGGTGAACTGCTCGACGAGCGCTGCGGTGCTGTCGTCGCCTTGACACAACACCGGAGTCGGGAGCCGGTCGGCCATCGCCTCGGCCGCGGCGCGTGCCGCGCGCATCGAAGAGAACAGCCCAAGCGTTCGCCCACCCGCCGCGGTGACGAGGTCGGCGATCTCATTCAGCTGCTCAGCCGACCCGGTGCCGTCGCGGCCGGGCGGCGGCAGATGGGCGGCGACATAGAGGATCCCGGCTTTGGCGTGCTGAAAAGGCGATCCGACATCGATTCCACGCCAACGCTTTTCGGCGTCGGTCCGCGCGTCAGCCTGCCCTTCGGCTAGGCCCCAGGCCGTCGCCATCGCGTCGAAGGAGCCGCCGACGGTCAGCGTCGCCGACGTCAAGACCGCGGTCGACCCGGCGAATAACCGGTCGCGCAGCAGTCCGGCCACCGATAGCGGGGCAACCCGCAGCACGGCACGCATCGAACCGCGGTTCTCCTCATGGTCCAGCCACACCACGTCGGTGCGGTCCGGGATCGCCGGAGCGAACGACGCCAGCATCCGCGATGCGGTGTCGGCGATCTCGGCGAGACTGGCGACCGCCTCGGCGCGCGCGGACGCGGCCTTGGTGTCCGACGGCGACATGTCGATAGCCGAACGTGCCGCACTGGCCGCGTCACGCAGTGCGGTCAGATCGGTCGCCAGCTCGTCGTCGAGGCGGTCGATACGGCCAGGGGTCGCGTTCTGGATCGCCGCGGTGAACCTGGCGGACGCCCCTTCCCACCGCTGCATGAGTTCGGGTTCGACCAGCCTGGTGACGCGCCGGGAGGCCACCCCGAGTGCGGCCGACGTCAGTTCGCCGGTGGCTACGCCGGTTACTCGGTCCACCAGATCGTGCGCCTCGTCGACGACCAGCAGCTGGTGTTCGGGCAGCACGGCCGAGTCGGCGACGGCGTCGATGGCCAGCAGCGCGTGGTTGGTGACGACAACATCAGCGCGGCCGGCACTTCCTCTTGCGCGTTCGGCGAAGCATTCGGTGCCGAACGGGCAGCGCGCCATGCCGAGGCATTCCCGCGCGGACACGCTGACCTGCGACCAGGATCGGTCCGCGACGCCCGGCTTGAGGTCCTCGCGGTCACCGGACTCCGTCGTCGACGCCCACGTGGTGAGCCGCTGCACATCGCGGCCCAATGCGGTGAGCGCCTGCGGCTCGAAAAGCTCGTCCGGCGGTTCGTCTTCGGCAGAGCTCGCGGCCGCGCCATTGTGAATCTTGTTCAGGCACAGATAATTTTGCCGGCCCTTCAGCAGGGCGAATCGCGGCGCGCGGGGCAGCGCATCGGTGAGCGCGTTCACCAGCTGGGGCAGATCACGATCGACCAGTTGGCGCTGCAGGGCGATCGTCGCGGTGGACACCACGACCGGCGTGTCGTCGGACACCGCGCGAACTATCGCCGGAACGAGGTAGGCCAACGACTTTCCGGTGCCGGTTCCTGCCTGCACGGCCAGGTGCTGTCCGGTTTCGAAGGCGTGGGCAACCGCGGTGGCCATCTCTAGTTGGCCGCTGCGTTCGCTGCCGCCCAGCGCTGCCACCGCGGTGGCCAGCAGCTCAGGCACGGACACCGGCAACTCGTCGGGCGTGGCTACTCCTGTTGGTCGATGGGCCGGCGTCGGGTCGGGATTTGGGTTGTGGGAATCGCCGGGTCGCCGTGGGACAACATCAGACCCTCCCACGGCAAGCTTCGCAAGCCCGACGCCACCAGCTCGCGCGCCACGCCCAGATTCACGTCGACCACGGCCTGGCCGTTACGGACCAGTGGAACCGTCAACACCCGGGACGGCTCGGTGGTCTGCGGCGGATGTCCCGCGGAATGCACGATCTCTTCGGTGATGGTGCCGCTCGAACGACACAGCCGCAGGGCCGCCTTGCGGCCGCCGTGGGACTCTTTGCGGGGGCTGCGCTTCTGCACCGGTGTGCCGTCCACTTCGACCAGCTTGTAGATCATGTTGGCAGTCGGCGCGCCCGACCCGGTGACCAGCGAGGTGCCCACGCCATAACTGTCGACAGGTTCGGCCCGCAATCCGGCGATGGCGAATTCATCCAAGTCACCGGACACCACAATGCGGGTCTGCCCGGCCCCCAGCCGGTCGAGCTGCTCGCGCACCTGACGAGCCAAGACGCCCAAGTCCCCGGAGTCGATTCGCACCGCGCCGAGCCCGGTGCCGGCGGCCGCCACCGCGTTGTCCACACCGGTCGTCACGTCGTAGGTGTCGACCAGAAGCGTGGTTCCGGGACCGAGCGCGTCGACCTGCGCTGCGAACGCGGCCAGCTCGCCGGACTTGTCGGGGCCGGCGTGTAACAGGGTGAACGCATGCGCGCTGGTGCCTTCGGTCGGAACGCCGTAGCGACGACCGGCCTCCAGGTTGGATGACGCGGCGAAGCCCGCAATGTAGGCAGCGCGGGCCGCGGCGACTGCCGCGCGCTCATGGGTGCGGCGCGACCCCATGTCGATTAACGGCCGCCGCTGCGCCGCACTGACCATCCGCGCGGCTGCCGACGCGACGGCGCTGTCGTGGTTGAAGATCGACAGCGCCAGCGTCTCGAGCACCACGCATTCAGCGAAGCTGCCGTGCACTGACAGCACCGGGGATCCGGGGAAGTACAGCTCGCCCTCGGCGTAGCCGTCGACATCACCGCCGAAGCGAAACTCGCGCAGATACGCCAACGTATCGCGGTCGAGAAAGTCCGCCAGTGATTCGCACGCGATGTCGTCGAACCTGAACTCCGGCAGAGCTTCCAAAAACCGGCCCGTCCCGGCCACCACCCCGTAACGGCGCCCGTCCGGCAGCCGGCGCGCGAACAACTCGAACGTGGTCCGGCGATCCGCGGTGCCGTCGCGCAGCGCCGCGGCCAACATGGTCAACTCGTACCTGTCGGTCAGCAGTCCGGCGCAAACCGAGTCACCCACACCGCAACGTTATCGGGTCGGTTGCTGCGGCTCGCTATCCTAGAAGCCATGGTTGCGTCAGCCCCGACAAAGCCGGGAACCACCGGGCAGCGGGAAGCCGACTCGGTCGAGGCCACGGCCGCTCCCTGGGTGACCGTCGTGTGGGACGATCCAGTCAACTTGATGAACTACGTGACGTACGTCTTCCAGAAGCTGTTCGGCTACAGCGAGCCGCACGCCACCAAGCTGATGTTGCAGGTCCACAACGAAGGCAAAGCAGTGGTGTCGGCGGGCAGCCGCGAATCGATGGAGATCGACGTGTCCAAGCTACATGCGGCCGGGTTGTGGGCCACCATGCAGCAGGACCGCTGAGACCGAGGGCGTCCGGGTCGCCAGGTGCGCAAGTGGAAGCGGGTTGAGACCGCGGACGGTCCCCGTTTTCGGTCTGCGCTGGATTCGCATGAGGCGGCCTTACTCAAGAATCTGGTCGGCTCGATGATCGGGTTGCTCGACGAACGGGAATCGTCTTCGCCGGCAGACGAACTCGAGCAAATCACCGGCATGAAGACCGGCAACGCCGAACGCCCTGATAACGCGACGCTGCAGCGGCTGCTGCCGGACTTCTCGAAGCCGGACGACGCTGTGCCCGAAGGGACCGAGAGCCTGAACGCCGCCCTGCGCAGCCTGCACGAGCCGGAAATCATCGAGGCCAAACGCTTTGCCGCACAACAGCTATTGGACACGCTTCCCGATGACGGCGGCCGATTCGAGCTGACCGAGGACGTTGCGAACGCCTGGATCGCAGCCGTCAACGACATCCGCCTGGCGTTGGGCACCATGCTCGACATCCGACCAGGCGGCCCCGATCGACTGCCCGACGACCATCCGATGGCCTCACACCTCGACGTCTATCAGTGGCTGACTTTCCTGCAGGAGTACCTGGTGCTGGCGCTGATGGGGTCCCGATGAGTTCGATCACCGACGTCGGGGGCATCCTGGTCGGCCACTATCACCGGCTGGACCCCGACGCGACCATGGGTGCCGGTTGGGCGAGCGGCGTGACCGTCGTACTGACGCCGCCGGGCACGGTGGGCGCCGTGGATTGCCGCGGCGGTGCGCCCGGCAGCCGGGAGACCGATCTGCTGGACCCGTCCAACAGCGTGCGCCACGTGGATGCGGTGTTGATCGCCGGGGGCAGCGCCTACGGATTGGCGGCCGCGGACGGCATCATGCGTTGGCTGGAGGAGCACGACCGCGGCGTGGCGATGGCCGGTGGGGTGGTGCCGATCGTGCCGGGCGCGGTGATCTTCGATCTGGATGTCGGTGCCTGGAGCCATCGGCCGACGGCGGAGTTCGGCTATGCCGCGGTCAGCGCCGCCACCGAAGGTGCGCCAGTCGCGGTGGGCACGGTCGGTGCCGGGGTGGGTGCGTGCGCCGGTGTGCTGAAGGGCGGTGTGGGGACG
>Ga0210386_10001549_pt1 | contig 20486 bp, 17 predicted proteins | sample IncBWH32OmetaG_FD_160091 | JGI IMG/M metagenome (GOLD analysis project Ga0210386, IMG submission 160091) | Forest soil microbial communities from Barre Woods Harvard Forest LTER site, Petersham, Massachusetts, United States - Inc-BW-H-32-O ...
TATGGAGAGCGGTACATCGCCCAACAGCGATCCGGTGTCCAGCTGGACCAGCGGCACGCCGTCGCCCTGCTCCCAGTGGCGCACGAGGCCCTGAGGCGTGAGGCCGACGAAGCGGGCTTGGCCCTGCCAGTGCAGCGGCGTCTCGCGCGCGACGGGCGCCACATGCAGGATGTCCGCGTCGAGCGTCAGCGGCTCGACGATCGGTCCGGCCCAGGCGAGCAGGCGCTGTGAGCGCTTCTCGCCGGCGCCACGCGTGCTCAGCGTGGTTGTGTGCTTCGCCGGGATGACTTGGAGGTCGAGCTCACCGATGTATGGCTCGAGCAACGCCTCTATCTCTCGCGGGACGCCCTGCGTGACGATCGACGTGCGCAGGCCGAGGCGCGATGCTTGCAGCGCGCTGTAGAAGGCGCCTCCGCCGGGTTGGGCGACGGCGTCGCCCGCACGGTCCTCGATCACGTCGCGCGTTACGTGACCGACTGTGACGTAGTCGAAACGGGAGGCTCGCGAGTCCATGAGATGCGGTGACGGTGTGTGAGGCGCCAGACGCGGTATGCGCAAGTCCTTAGCCGAGGCGCGGGGGGATGCGCACGGGCAGCTCTGCGCCGGAGATGCTTGCCGCGGCCAGTCGACCTGTAAAAACGCATCCACCGAGGAAAGTTCCCTCCAACGAGCGCTTGCCGTGCATGCCTCCGCCACCGAAGCCGGCGGCCTCGCCGACGGCGTACAGCCCAGGGATCGCCTCGCCGCTCTGCTCGCGCAGGACGCGGCAGCCGAGATCGGTTTGGATGCCGCCCAGGCTCTTGCGTGCCATTACCTGCAGGCGGATCGCGATCAGGGGCATCGCCTTGGGGTCCACGATGCGCTGGAAGCGTGCGGTTCGCAGCCGGTCGCCGCGCCAGTTGCGCAGTTGGCCGATGCGGCGTAGCTGATCGTCGTTGAACAGGCCCTTGCCGCGCGCGATCGTCTCGTCGTAGCGGCCGATCTCGCGCTCGAGCACGCCCGCGTCGATCGCGCTTTCGCCGGTGACCTCGTTCATCTTGGTTGCCAGCTGCTCGAGCGAGGAAGCGGACACGAAGTCGGGCGAGCCGTCGAGGAAGTGCTTGACCAGGGCGGGCTTGCCGAGCAGCACGCCGAGCAGGAACGGCACGAGTCGCTTCTCGCGCAGATTGGGGTTGTGCTGGGAGCCCGAGACGTCCAGCTCGCGCTTGGCGATCTTGAAGTTGCAGATCAGCCATGAATACTTGCGCTCGTCCTCGCACATGCGCTCGAGCGCGGCATAGGCGTCGAACGTGGGCATCACCGGCACAGGGCCGTAGCGGCGACCGTCGGGGTCCAGCATGACGCCTGAGCGCGGTGGGATCAGCTTCAGGCCGTGGTGCTCGCGTTGAGGGTTGGGATGGCGCACCGCATCGGCGTAGTTCCACATACGCGAGAGGTGGGTGACGTTGGCCCCGAGCCGTTTCACCTCTTCGTGCAGCGCGCCATCAGCGTAGTAGTGGGAGCCCATCAAGAGCTTCTCGGGCGCGGGGCCAAGCCGCGCAGTCGGCCATTCGCGACGGATCAGCTCGAGGTTGCCGCCGATCCCGCCGGCGGCGATCACGACCGCCTTCGCGGCTCGCACCTCGTAGTCGCTCGCCTCGGGGCCGGCGAGCCCGGATGACGAGGGGGTTGGTTCTGATTCGGAGGGTCCGGCGTCACCTGCACTACCGCCGCCTGCGTTAGGCGGCCCATAGCCCTTGACAACGACACGGCAGCCGACGATCCGGCCTTCCTCGGAAACGAGCCCCGTGACCCGCGAGCGCAGGCGCAGATCGAGTGCGGCGCGGCGCGGGTGTGCCTCGATCGCGGTCCACACCGCTTGCACGAGCGCCTTGCCGGTGCCCCATGTCAGGTGAAAGCGCGGCACCGAGTTGCCGTCGCCGAAGTTGCCGCGCTCGGCCCAGTTGACGACCGGGAAGAATTTCACGCCGATCTCGCGCAGCCAGCCGCCGACATCATCGCGGGCGCGCGTGACGTACTGCTCGGCCCAGCGCCGCGGCCACACGTCCTCGGAGTCGAACTCGGCGATTCGCAGCCAATCCTCGAGCGCGAGGCGCTCGCTGTCGGGGATGCGCGAGCGGCGCTGCTCGGGTGAGTCGACCATGAACATGCCACCGAACGCCTCGCGCGCCAGTCCGCCGATCTCGTGAGGCCGGCAGCGGTCGAGCAGCAGCACGCTGTGTCCGCTACGCAGCAGCTCGAGCGTGCTGACCAGGCCGGCGAGCCCGGCGCCCACGACGATCACATCGGGCGTGCTCTGGGTCATGGGCAGTTCGTGCTGACCGGGCCGGCGAGCCCAGCGCAGACGACGATCACATCGGGCGTGCTCTCGTTCATGGGCACCTATCTCTGAGGGGCATGTTCAAAGTTGCACCCCCTTTTTGTGCCCCGGTGTAATTGTTGGGTACCTGATCATCGTGGTGAGTCAAAAACTCCCAGCAAACCGAGTGGCCGCTTTTGGTCGTGCACATGACCGGGGCCGTTCCGTGCTCGACAGGTGCTCGACGAGCACCTGTCATAGCAGTGCCATCCCGGGAGCGACCTTGACTTCGACCAGCTCGGGCTTATCGGAGGCCAGCGCCTTGCCGAGCTCGTCGCTCAGCTCCTCTGGCCCGTCCACCACGCGCGAGTTCACGCCGTAGCCGCTTGCGACGGCGGCACAGTCGAGTGCCGGCAGGTCGAGGCCGGGTGCGTCCACGATGTCCTCCAGCATCCCGAACCACTTCAGGATCGCGTACTCGTCGTTGCGCAGCACCAGGAACGTCACGGGCACGTCATAGGCCGCGGCGGTCCACAAGCTTTGGATCGCATACTGGGCCGAACCCTCGCCGATCACGCAGACTACGGGCCGGTTCGGCTGGGCCATCTGAGCACCGATCGCGGCCGGCATGCCGAAGCCGAGCCCTCCTCCGGAGGAGAAGTAGTAGCTGCCGGGGGCGGACAGACGCAGCTGGTTACGCAATGCAAGTGTGGCCGACGGCGACTCGAGCACCACGATCCCGTCTTGCGGGAAGATCTCGGCGAGCGCGCGCACCGCGGTGGAGGGGCTCATCGGGTCGGCGATCGGCACGAGCTCGGGCGCTGGGCGCGGCGGAGGAGCGGGCCGATCGGACTCGCCGACGGCGTCGGCCAACGCCGTCAGGGTGAGCGCTGGGTCGGCGAGGATCGCGTCGCCCATCGGCGCGCGCGCCGCCTCGTCGGGGTCGCTCGTGATCGCCACCAGCGTGGTGCCCTCCGCCAGCAGCGGTCCGGGCACGTTGGGGTAGTAGGGAAAGACCGAGGTGCCGACCGTGAGCACGAAATCGTGCGCGGCGAGCATTTCCCCCAGAGGCAGCACGGCCGGCGGCAGGATGCCCTGGAACAGCGGATGGTCCTCGGGGAAGCCCAGTCGTCCACCGCCTGTGGCGGGCGCGGCGTATACCGCCAGGCGCTGGAGCTCGGCGAGCCCGATCGCCGCCTCCCAGCCGCCGGAGGCGTCGATCTCGGGACCGGCGATCAGCGCGGGGCGCTCGGCCCGGCGCAAGCGCTCGGCGAGCTCGGCGAGCGCCTCGGGCCCGGGCTGGGTGGCGCCCGCAACGGAGCGGCTCGACTGGTGGCGGACGGCCTGCTCGTCCACCTCGGCGCCCCAATCGTCCATCGGGATCGACAGGAACGACGGGCCGCGTGGGGGCAGTGTCGCCATGTGGATCGCTCTCGCCAGTGCGTGGGGCACGTCCTCGGCGCGCGGGGGCTCATAGCTCCACTTGACCAGCGGCTGCGGTACGCGCGCGGCATCGCGGTTGGTCAGGTTGGCTTGCAAGGTCATCAGCGAGCGGTACTGCTGGCCGGCGGTGATGACAAGCGGGCTCTTGTTGGCCTGTGCGTTGAAGATCGCGCCCATCGCGTTGCCGACCCCCGGAGCGGTGTGCAGGTTGACGAGCGTCGGGCGGCCGCTCGCCTGAGCGTAGCCGTCGGCGAGGCCGACGACGGTTGCCTCCTGCAGGCCGAGCACGTAGCGGAAGTCCTCGGGAAATCCTGTCAGCATCGGAAGCTCGGTCGAGCCGGGATTGCCGAACACGGTCGTCATCCCGCGCTCGCGGAGCAGCTCGAACGTCGCCTCCCTGACTGTCTTCACTTGTATCTCCTCGTGTCCCGTGTCATCGCCGCTGTCTCCCGTGTGGGATGTGCCGCCTCTTTTGAAGGAGGTTCTTAGTTCGGGGACAATACATTCAGCGAATCGTTTGCGATGGTGGTCTGTTTCGAAGCTCGGGACAGGCATGACCGGGCTGCACGCCACGGCGCCTGGCACGCACTGGTAGCTACGTAGTTGTGGAGGTCTGACTCGATGAGATGGAAAGGATGTATCCCGGCCTCCGTCAGGTCGATTGGAGTCGGGGTGCGCGTCCTTGTGGCTTCTGTGAGGTCGATCGGAGTCGGAGCGGGCATCCGTGCGGCCTCTGTCAGGTCGGTGTCGGTCGTGGCGCCGGCGGTCGTTGCCCTGCTGTGCACGGGAGGGGTCGCCTGGGGGGACGGGCACGTGAGCCGCAAAGCGCCGGGTCGATCGCCCTACCCGGCCGCCGCCCAGTATCCCCGCAGGCTGGCGCATCCCCGCGAATACGCTCGTAGCTCCTCGAACGGTTCCGGCGGTGTCTCGCCCGGCAGCCCCGCGCCGTCGCGCGCCCCGAGCACAAAAGCGACGAGCAAGACGACGACCGCGGCGAAGAAGCCGGCGAAGAAGAAGCCGAAGCCCGGCTTGCACGGCAATCCGGCGCGCGCGCTGCTCGCGTATCAGGCGATGCAGCAGAACTTCTACATTCCCGGCACCGGGCTCTACGAGGGGGAACCGTACTCCTATCTGTGGCCGTTCTCGCAAGCTTTGGCAGCGAGCGTCAGCGTCTCCAACATTCCCGGTCAGGCAGCGAGCGCGGCAAGCACCAACTCGCACGAACTCAAAGCGCGCATCGTGGGCTTGCAGAAATACTGGGGGGCGCCGACGCCCGTCGCCGGCGAAGCCACCGGGGAACAGCCGGAAAGCGAAGAACACGGCGAAGGCTCGGAACCGGCCGAAGCGGCCGGCATCGCGCCGCCGGCGCTGCCGTCGTTCAACGGCGAGGTGGTGCCACCCGGCGGTGCCAGCTACTACGACGACAACGAGTGGGTTGGGATCGAGCTCGCGCGTCTGTACAAGGCGCACCACGAAGCGACGGTGCTCGAAAAGGCCGAGCAGATCATGGCATTCGTGATGGCCGGTTGGCAGGCCAACCCGAAGCTGGCCTGCCCGGGTGGCGTGCCGTTCTCGGACTCGCCGAGCAATACCGAACGCAATACGGTCACAGACGGGCCCGCCGCAGAGCTCGGTGTGCAGCTCTACGGAATCACCGGCGACGCCACGTACCTGCAGTTTGCGGCGATGGCCTACGAATGGGTGCGCACCTGCCTGCGGGCGCCAAACGAACTGTATTACGACCACATTCGCCTGCACGGGGTGATCGATCCGACCCTGTGGAGCTACAACCAAGGCTCGATGATGGGCGCCGGCGCGCTGCTGTACCAGGCGACCGGCAACGGCGCCTACCTCTACCAGGCTCGCCAGACCGCCAAGGCAGCGCTCGCCTACTTCACGATCCCGCGGCTGCTATCGGAAAACCCGTTCTTCCCGTCGGTGTACTTCCGCAACCTGATGTATCTCGACTCTGTCACGCACGATCCCCCTGGGCCGAAGCTCGCCCAGGCCTACGTCGACAGCGTGTGGGTGCACCAGCGTTTGAGCGACGACCTGTTCGCGTTCGGCTCGCCGCCCTCCACGCAGCTCTTGGACCAGGCGGCGGTCGTGCAGATCTACGCGTTGCTCTCCACGCCGGCAAGCACGTATTTCTGACGAGACCCCGTGCATGTGGTGAACCGGCAAAGCGTGGCTATAGCTGTCGCCGGGGCGCGAATTCGGTTGTGGATTGTGCCTGCCTTTGCGGGATTGGGCCGCCCTCGAGGGAACGTACTGGGGTGCCTCGGTGTGCGCCGAGGGAGCACGAGTGGGGTCGACGAGTGGGGGGTCGGGCGCCATCCCCGTGCGCGCGGAGGCGAGGCCGAGTAGGCTTGGCAGCGAATGAGCGCCGATGCCGCCAACATGGTCACCGCCGAGGGATTGCTCGAGCTCGAAGCCGAGCTCGCCACGCTCGAGGGCGAGGGTCGTCGCGAGATAGCCGAGCGCATCAAAACCGCGCGTGAGTGGGGCGACCTCAAGGAGAACAGCGAGTATCACGACGCCAAGAACGACCAGGCGCACTTGGAGACGAAGATCGCGAAACTGCGCGAACGAATCTCGACGGCCGAGGTGGTGGAGGCCGCCGAGACCGGCAACGGGGCGGTCGCGTTCGGTTCGACGGTCGTGGTTCGCGACGAGGCCGGCAGCGAGCGCAGCTGGCAGATCGTCAGTTCGCACGACGCCTCGCCGTCAGATGGGCGGCTGTCGGCGGATTCTCCGGTTGCCCGTGCGCTGCTCGGACGCCGCGCCGGCGAGCGAGCCGCCGTCGTGCTCCCCAGGGGGGAGAGCCTCCTGACGGTCGTCAGCGTCGCTTGAGCCCAGCTCCGCCTCGGACGCGAGCTCGCTCGTCCCGGCAAGGCTGGAAGCAAGCAGGTCGGCCGTCGGGTCGACGTTCATTTGGTTGAGGCCGGGCTCCTCGACATTCAAGTGGGGGAGGCCGGCCGGATTGAGGCGTAGCTGGGCGCCGGCCCGTCGCGCCGCTGCTTCCTCCTTGCGCCGGTACAGGCGCTGATCGGCCAGCTGCAGGATCGAGGCGGGGTCGGCTACCTCCGCGGGGATCTGCACCGAGCCGTGGGATGCGGTGATCGAGAAATTCGGCGCGTGCTCGCAGAGCGCCGTGACGCTCAGACGCACCAGGTCCTCCTCGTGGCGCTGGGAACGGTCGAACAGCACACAGAACTCGTCGCCGCCCATCCGGTAGGCGCTGCCGTGGGGCTCTACTACGCATTTCAATCGCTCGCTCAAGCGAATGAGCAGCGTGTCGCCGGCCGGATGTCCGAAAGTGTCGTTGTAGAGCTTGAAGCCGTCCAGGTCATACAGCACCAGCTCCCAAGGCTCGTGCGTATCGGCGGACTTGCAGGCAAGCCGTAGGTCGCCCATCAGCAGGCGCCGGTTGCCGAGGCCGGTCAGCGGGTCTGTGAGCGACAGCCGTCGCGAGTCGGCCAATAGCAGGAGGTTCTCGCGCAACGTGAAGATCAGGTGGACGCCGACGGCCAACACCGTGGCTCCGGCGAGGATCAACGCCGGCAAGGTGAGCCGCGGCCCGATGTTGCCGTACACGAGCACGCCCAGTGCGGTGAGCAGGGCCAGTGCCGGCACCGACATCATCTGCCAGCTCTTCATTTGACGGGGCTGCACGCGCGTCGATGGCATCCAAGCGGCGGTCGCCAACAGGATCGCGGCGAGCGGCCACAGGCATTCGAGCCATGTGCCCGATTGGTAGGAATCGGTCGCCGTCTGGTAGACGTAGGTCGAGTCCGCGATACCGCTGACCAGCATGCTCAGGGCGATCAGCAGCCAGATGTTCCCTGCTCGCCAGCCGATGATGCTGAGCGCGCCGATCGCGAAGGTCATCAGCAGCGTGTCGCCGATCGGGTAGGCGAGCGAGACGACGATCGAGCTCTGCGCGCCCGTGGCGCCGTCGAGGATCGGGGGCAGGACAAGGGCCGCGGCCACACTTGCGGCGGCGAGGCCGGCGATCAGACCGTCGAGCCACATGCCGACGCGCAGGTCGCGCAGGTGACGCCTGGCCAGCAGTCCGAGCGCGACGTAGAAGCACGGGTACATGGCCAGGTAGAGGATGTCCGCGGGCGAGACGCTACCGCCGGCTTCCCTGCCGGTTCCTTCGATGAAAAGCGAGTAATACAGTTCGCCGAAGCTCCACGACAGGAGGCCTGCTCCCATCGTCAGCCAGGCCGCGCGGTCCTCGCGCACGAACGCGCCTCGGGCCAGCACGATCAGCGCCGAGCCGAACATCAGGATGTTGTAGATCCAGTCCTGAAACAGGCCCTCGCCGCCGGGGCCGCCGAAACCGATCGTGGTGTGCAGGACGTACACGCCCAAACCTCCGATCAGGGAGGCCAGGACGAGCGTCGAGGGGTGGAGTCGAGGTAGTGCGCGCATCGGGTATGCGGGTCGTCAACTACATCGGCTATTCACGGGAAAACCCTGAGCGGATCAGGGGATTTGGCGTGTGTCAGTCGGCGAGTGCGTGGCCGATGCGCCGCGTGAACTTGTCCGGCTTGCGCTTGTACAAGCGGGCCCCGAGCGCGAGCGCGCGCTTACGCAGGCGTCGGCGTCGGCGCTCGATCAGCTCGAGCAGTACCGTCCGAGCGGCGGCATCCTCGCAAAAGGCCTGCGGGTGCTCTTCGACGTAGGTGTGCAGCATCCACAGGTCGTGCTCGCCACCGAGCAGGTCGCCGAGACGATCGGCGCGGCGTACTGCCCGACGCGTGCCCTTGGCCTTCTTGGCGCCGAGCATGTCGAGCGCGTAGTAGAGACTCTTGACGCGCTTGCGCCAGTCGTGCACGTGCTGGGCTTCGCGCCCATGCTCGCGCTTGCAGTGCAAGTAGCGGTGGCGCCCTTCGCGGTAGATGCGCCGTAGGCCGGGGGCGAGCGTTCCGAAGTCGTGGTCGACAAGACTCCAACGCGCCAGCTGATCGCGCATCGCGGCGATGTCCGCGAGCACCTCGTCGGTGTCGGACGGCTGCCTGATCTGCCGGCGCTCGCGCTCCAGCTGCTCGCCCAAGCGCCGCACGCCCTCCAGCGCGAGCGCTTCGGGATGGCGTTCGGTCAGGTCTCGCAAAGTCGCAAGTCGCACGTCCGCGTCGCGGGCGCTCGCGAGGCGACGTCCGGCATCGCCCAGCGAGGCGTTTACGCGCTTGAACTCCTGCTCGCCCAGCTCTTCGCGCAGCAATCGCGCGAGTGCGCGCATGCGCTTGATCGCCTTGCGCGCTTCGTGCACCAACTCGGCGGGGTCCGTCGGATGCGGACCCGCCCCATGTTCCTCGATTGGGTCGCTTCTAAGAACCTGTCTCAAAATAAATAGGGGGTGCGTCGTGGGTGTTCATGGGCCAAGCTGGGCGTCGCGGGGCGTCGCGGCGTGTGCTGGTTGCATATGCAAGACGGCATGTGGCGATCCAGCGCCGTGTCCAGGGACGCCCACGACGTGCCGACCTTTTTGAAACAGGTTCCAATAGCCAAAGTGCACCTCTGCCCACTTGGAGGCTATAGCGATTGTCCGCGAGTGCCCGATGCGGAGCTCTGGGACCATTGCGCGCCGAGGTCCCGGTCCGAGGCGATCGCCGCGAGAATGTTCAGATGTCGAAGTTGCCCGCGGCGCGCTGGTGGACGGTGCGCGGCGCCCACAGCCATAAGCCCGCGACCTACCGCTGCCCCATCTGTGGGCGCCAATTGCCGGCGCTCAGCGAGCATATGCTGATCTTTCCCGAAGACGACAAAAGCCGCCGCCGTCATGCCCACACGAAGTGCGTGCTCGCTGCGCGCCGGCGGGGCGAGATGCTGTTGCGCGAAGACTGGCTGCGCACCCAGCCGCGGCCGCCCTCGCTGTGGCGGCGGCTGCTGGAGCGCGTCAAAGGGAGATAGCTCAGCCGTTCACGTGCACGTATTCGGGATCGACGCGCACGATCACGCGCTGTTCGCCCGGCTGACGGAAGGGGTAGGTCTCCTTGCCCATGTACTTCATCGCGAGCGAATCGATGTGCTCGTCGGCGCCTTCGGTCGTGCGTTCGGCGACGCGACCGCGGATCGTCACGTACTCGTACGGATTTTCCATGTTCTGAACGGTCAACGTCACGCGTGGGTCGCGCTCGAGGTTGCGCGGCCAGGCCCGTCCTTCGGCGGTGTTCAGCACCGGCTGGCCATCCTGCACGTCCACCCAGGCCGGTGCAGCGTGCACCGATCCATCCGGGCGTATGGTTGACACGAGCACGAAGTTCTTGTCTTTGAGCAGCTCCTCGGCGCGACCTTCGATTGTCTGGCTCATCGGGTCCCCTTCCGGTTCGGGAATAGGTCGGGGCCCGGTATGAGCCCACGCAATGAATCTACCCGCCAAACCGCCTCCGCTCTCCTTTTCGCCGGTTTGCAGGCGCGGGTGGGCGGAATAGCCGGCAAGACCGGCAGCGGGGGTGCGGTACCGGCGTCGCGTATGGCACGGACATGGCACGCGCATTGCGCGGACACAGCACGCATGGCGCGGACATGGCATGCGTATGGCGCGGACATGGCACGCATGGCGCGGTCGGGGGCGGTCGGCCGGCGGATCGATGACTGGGCGTTACCCGCCGTTGCGTGCGGAGGCGGCGGGTATCGGGTTGAGCGCGACGAGGCGGCCGTTGTTCAGTTGGAAGTGCACAGTCTTTTCGCCCCCGCTCGGTTTGCTCAGCGGGTCACCCGGCTTGTAGAGCGGGTAGGCGAGCGTCACTTCGGTGTCGCTCTGTCCCACCACTTTGACGCTCGCGCTCGGTTCGCTCGTGTCGGTCCCGATGTAGCGCCCGTCGACGAAGAAGAAAGCTTGCTGGCCGTACCCGTCGCTCGAGCCGGTGCGGGTGCCGACGAGCACGCGCAGCGTCTGGTCGGGGCGATACGTGGAGGTTTCGCCGGCCGTGTATCCGTGCGCTGTGACGACGGCCACTGCCGGCCCGAGGCCTTCGCTGCCGGTCGATTCCTTTGTGAAAGCAGGCGCGGTCGTGGTGCGAGTCGCTGCCGCGCCGCCGGATCCGTTCGTGCCCGGGCTGGTGCTCGTGGGCGTTGTAGTGGTGGGGGAGGATTTGGTCGTGCCGGTGGTGGTCGTCTGCTGTGCGGTGGTCCCGGAGGGGACGACGCTGGATACAGATACGGTCTTCGTGCCCGACGATCCGCAACCGCCAAGCGCCAACGCGCCCACGGCCGTGGCAAGCAGCAGCGGTAGGTGTCCTCTCGCTTTCATCGTGTCCCCCTATTCGTCGTCGTGCGCCCCCATCCTCGCACTGGTCCGCTCGTTGCGCGCCGGGTCGGTGAGTTGGGTGTTCTTGCTCGCGAGCGGTCTGTGTAAGGGGGTGTTGGGTGTTCTTGCTCGCATATGGGTCGGCGTAAAGGGGGTGTTGGGTGTTCTTGTTTGCATGAGGGTCGGTCAGTGGGGTGTTCTGGTTCATGCCCGCGTAGCGGTCGGTGAGTGGGGTGTTTGGGGTTCTTGCTCGCGTGAGGGTCGGTGAGAGGTTGTTCGGAATTGCTTGCCCGCGCGAGGGTCGGTGAGAGGGGACTGCTCGGCGCTCGGCGTCCTGACCTTGCGCAAGGAGTGTTCGGCCGGTGAGACAGCTTTCCCAAATTATTAGCGACTGCTAAGCTACGGTTTACGAATCGATCAGCGAGCGCGGGAGACCAGTGATGACAGCCCAAATGAAGCCAACGAGCCGCAACTGGACCCTCGGGATCGTGTCGGTCGCGCTGTTCATGACCGTGCTCGACAACCTGGTCGTCTCGGTCGCGCTGCCCAGCATCCACCGCGACTTCGGTTCGTCGATTCAGGAGCTGGAGTGGACCGTCAACGCCTACGTCCTCTCCTACGCCGTGCTGTTGATGACGGGAGCGGCGCTGGGCGATCGCTTCGGGCGCAAGCGCATGTTCCTGTTTGGCTTGGCGGTGTTCACGGCCGCCTCGGCCGCCGCGGCCTTGGCCCCCACGAGCAACCTGCTGATCGCCGCGCGAGCCGTGCAGGGCGCCGGCGCGGCGATCGTCACGCCGCTCACGCTCACGCTGCTGGCCGACGCTTTCCCGGCCGAACGTCGCGGGATCGCGTTGGGCGTGTGGTCGGGCATCTCGGGCACCGCCGTGGCGATCGGCCCGCTGGTGGGAGGCGCCGTCGTGCAGGGCATCTCCTGGCACTGGATCTTCTGGTTGAACGTGCCCATCGGGATCGTGCTGGTCCCCACCGCGATGCGTCGTCTCTCCGAGAGTCGCGGCCCCTACGGCAAGCTCGACCTGCCGGGGCTGGCACTGGCGGGCGCGGGCGCGTTCGGGATCGTCTTCGGCTTGGTGCGCTCCCAATCGCTCGGTTGGGGTTCCACTTCGATCCTCGTGTCGCTGATCGGTGGCGCGCTGCTGCTGGCCGCGTTCGTAGTCTGGGAGCTGCGCGCATCCGAGCCGATGCTGCCGATGAGCTTCTTCGCCAAGCGCTCATTCGCCGTGACGAACGTGGTCTCGTTGAGCATGTACTTCGGCATGTTCGGCTCGATCTTCTTCCTCTCGCAGTACATGCAGAACGTGCTCGGAAACACGCCGCTACAGGCTGGTCTGAAGCTACTGGTGTGGACCGGTGCCTCGATGGTCGTAGCTCCGCTGGCCGGCATCTTCTCCGAGCGCTTCGGCTCGCGGCCGTTCATGGTGGCCGGGCTCACCCTGCAAGCACTGGCACTGGGTTGGCTGGCGGCGATCACTTCGACGCACGTGCCCTACACGCACATGGTCATCCCGTTCATCATGGCCGGCGCCGGCATGTCGCTCGTATTCGCCCCTTCGGCCAACGCGGTCCTCTCGTCGGTGCGAGTCGATCAGGCCGGCCAGGCCTCGGGTGCCAACAACGCGATCCGCGAGGTGGGAGGCGTGCTGGGTGTGGCGGTGCTCGCGTCGGTGTTCACCGGCTCGGGCGGCTACGGCTCGCCACAGGAGTTCGTCAACGGCCTGATTCCCGCCATGTGGGTGGGTGTCGCCGTGCTGGGCACGGGTGCGCTGGTGGCACTGCTGCTGCCGTTCCGCACGCCGCGTGCAGCCGAGGCGGCGCTCGCTGCCGAGCATGAGCGTGCAGCGATCGAGCCCCAGCACGCGCTGCTTGCCGGAGAGCCGGCATGAGGGAGGGCCTTTTGCGCGGAGACTCTGCCTCGCGCGAGGCGCCCGGGCGCGGGGCCGCCACGTCGGGGGGAGATGTCGTCAAGAAGGGCAGTCCCACCACGCGCGCTGGGGGGGAGGCGGTTGGGGAGGCTCTGGAGGAGGGCGCCATCGCAGGCGCACGCAGGAGGGTCCCCGCCGCCGAGCGGCGGGAGGCGCTGATCGCCGCCGCCGTACACGAGTTCGCCGTCAGCGGCTTGCACGGCACGCCGGTGGATCGCATAGCGAGGCGGGTAGGCGTCGCCCAACCGTACGTCTTCAGCCTGTTCGCGGGCAAGCGCGACCTGTTCCTCTCCGCCGTCGATCACTGCTTCGACCGCTTCCTCGACACGTTCGCCGGTGCCGCCGCCGAGTATCGCGCCGGACGGGCGCCCGAGGACTGTGAGGACGTCCTGATGGCGATGGGTGGCGCATACAAGCAGCTGCTGTCGACCGACCGCGACTATTTGATGCTGCAGCACCAGGCTTACGCGGCCTGTGACGACGAGCTGGTGCGCGCGCGCGTGCGCCGCCGCTACGCCGGGCTGGTGGCGTTCGTGGAGGAGCTCTCGGGCGCCGAGCCCGAGCGTCTCGACGACTTCTTTCGTCACGGCATGGCCCTCAACGTGGCCGCGGCGATGGATGTCGCCGAGCTTTCAGCCGGCTGCTCGTGGGTACAGGCCGAGCTTGGCGAGCGCTCCAGCGGGTAGCATCAAGCTGTGGCTATGTCTGATTCCACGCAGGCGCCGGTCCAAAAGCGCAGCCGCCGTGAGTTGGCACGTACCGGGGCGCTCGTCTTGCTCGCCGTATTGATGACTCTGTTTGCCGTGCTCAACGTCAAACAGGTGGAGGTCAACTGGATCTTCGGCAAGAGCTCGACGCCGCTGATCATCGTGATCGTGGTCTCACTGTTGGTAGGCATCCTGCTCACGCATTTCGCCGAGCTGCGCTACCGGCGCAGGCGCTGACCGTCGAGCCCCCTCAGAGCCTGCCCGAGCATCAGCTGCCCAAAGCGGCATCCCGCGGGACGGAGCGTTTGCCAGGGTCCCAGGCTCAGGCGACCCTCTTGGATGCGCGCTGCTCGGCCACGATCGTCGCGGCCTTCCCGGCGCCGAGATAGGGCGTCAGCACCACATAGGCGAGGTAGTCCGATAGCTCAGGCAGCGCTCCGGTGCCACCGCCTGCGGCCTGGCAGTAGATCGTGTGCCAGATGGCTCCTTCTATACCTTCCCGGGCGAGCCCTGTAAGCGGAGGATTCGGTGCTCCCGCGATCAGGCTCGCCGTCACTTCACGCGCGAGCTCCGCGACCAGGTCCACGGCGCGCTGGCCCATCGCGAACACGCCGGTGGCGATCGTATGGGTGTAGGCAGGCCGCGCGGCGAAGTAGCTCATCATCGCGTCCAGGGAGCGGCGCACCGCGGCCGGCCATTCCAGCGAGTTCAGGCCCGGGTCCAACACGGTTTCGCGCACATCCGCGCTGAGCTTCTCGATCGCTGCCAGAAAGCACTCCTCCATGTCGTCGAACAGCTCGAAGAAGGTATCGATCGACACGTCCGCCTCGTCGGCGATGCGCATCGGTGTCAGGTTTCCGTAGCCTTCGCGCGCCGCCAGCTCCAGGGCGCTGCGTAGCACCCGAGCGCGCTCGTCCTCGCCGACTACATGGGCTTCGTTCGGGACAGCATGCAGCCTCACCCCCAGCGGGCTCGGCTCGACGGTCCTGAACACGAGCGTCCAGCTCAGCATGTCCGCCACCAGCTCGGGCATCTCCGCGGTTCGCTCCTCCAGCAGACGCACGAAAGTCGCGCGGCGCAGGCCGCCCACGATCGCCCTCGCCACCGGCTCGGGTAGGGGCGCCGCGTCCGGGGCGTGAGCGAAGCTCGCGGCGAGCCGCTCCTCGAAGATGCTCATCGTCTCGGTCAGCCGCTCCCATCCCGCCGGTCCAGCCGAGGGTGCATCCACCAGCATCAGCCGCGCGCCCTTCGGGTTGCTCGCGACGACCTCCGCGAACCTTTTCAAGGCCGCGCCCATGCGCTCTTCGAGCGTACCCTCGGTGGAGCGATAGCCGGCCGCGATATGGCCCATCGCCTGACTCGCGATCAGATCGAGTGTCGCCAGGAAGCACTCCTCCTTGTTGGCGAACTGCTCGTAGAAGGCACGTCTGGAGACGCCGGCGAGCATCACCACTTGCTTGACGCTCGTGCGTCCATAGCCACTGGCCGCAACCGCCTCGATCATCGCCCCATACATACGTCGACGCTGGTTCTCGGCTACCTCCAGGGGCTTCAGCTGGTGGGGCCCTCGTGGCAGGCGCTCGTACAACGGCGCCATCCTTTGTCCGTCGGGCGTGCTCGTGCCCGTCGACGCGCGTGCGCTCTGCTCGGCACCGGGCGTTTGCTCGGTGCTGTTTACGCGCGTGGCCTGTGTAGAACTATCTCGTCCGGCGCTCGACGTGCGCGCCCGTGGAGATTGTCGAGGCGCTAGCGCGCCGCCGCCGAGGCTCTTCCCGCCCTCCGTCAACGTGTTCTATCCCCTCGAATGCTTATAACCCCTCGACTATCAAGGAGTCTTGGAAACAATATCATTCCATGTCAGAGATTTATTGTCTACGCGCATGTGGAGCCGCCTCCGAGCGGTGCTCCGCACATGAGGCTATCCGACGACCGTCCCATCGCTAGTGCAGCAGCGCCCTCAGCGCCAGGATCGCGGTACCCATGCTCGCCCCTGCGAGCACCTGGAGCGCCAGCTCGAGCGGCCGTGCCTTCGAGCGAACCCCAGCCACCAGCTCGAACGCGATCAGGCTGGCAACCGTAGTCCACACGGCCGCTGTCACCGCGGTGGTCTGGCCGGCGCCCGCTCCCCACGCCACCATCAGGGCCAGCAGCGGCACGCCCGAGCCCTTGGCGATCGACCAGTCGTGCGCGAACGTCCGCCACAGCTCCTCCCAGCTGAAGGGCTCGTGCTCGACCAAGCGCAATCCCAGCACGTCGGAGTAGGAGTGCGCGAACCAGTAGAGCAACATCGCGATCGCTGCCGAGCCGACCGTCTCGGGATAGGTGTCGCGCAAGCCGCTCTCGGCGGCGAGCACCGCGCCGACAGTAATCAGCCCGTAGACGGCCCCCGCGGGGTTGCGCTCCGGCACGATCCAGCGGGCCACGCGCTCCGCCAAGCCCCGGCTCGCGGCCCCGGGCTCAGTTGGTTCTGCCTGCTGCTGTGGCGGTGAGTGCTCCATACGTGAGCTCGACCTGCGTCAAGTGCCAGGCGATGGTAGCCGCCAGGTCTCCCGTCTGGCCCAAAGCTTGCGCCGGTGGGGGTGGCACTACTGCGAGAGGGGATCGCCGTCGCCAGAGCAGGAACGAGACAAGGCAGATCGCCGCCACCACAAGCGCCACGACGCCGTGCCGGGTGGGAGCGACAGCGTAGTAGCGAGTCAGCCTCACAAGCTGAAGTCTCACGCGTAGATCGGTCGTGCGTTTCGCCCCCACGGGATGCTCCAGGAGCCATGCCCAAACTCGGTCTCCGCGCGCGTCAGAACCCGTCTCCGACCGAGTGTGGAGCCTTCCTCAAACCTAGGCAGCGCTTCCCGGCGCCCCCCCCCGTGCACTCACGGACGTGACCGCGGCTGTCTAGTCGAATACGGCGAATCACCGCAGTCGGCCGCCGGAGATCAATGATTCCGGCGGCCGTAAGAGAAATCATCAACTCACGGACGATATGCCGAGCGTTCCAGATAATATGCTGATTAAACCTTCGATAACCTGGGCTTTACCTGCGCCGTTACCGCCAATCGAACAGTTCCCGTTTGGCGTTATTGTTTCGGCGGTCAGCAGGACATCGCTGGAGCCATTTGAGGCCCGTCCGCCCGAATGTTCCAGCGAGGTACAGTCATCGGTCGATTTGATGCCAAAGACCGTACATTCGACTTCGTAGCCTGCCGCTGACATGAGGCCTAAGACCGCGAATACTCCAGCAGGTTCTTCTAACTCGAGCAGCGAATGCCAGGGTAGGCCGACTGGCACAACTTTCCCCGCCGCTTCGCACCCCGTCTGCTTTTCACAGGACAGTGGTCTTCCTCCTTCAATTTTTTCGCCAGATAAATTTAACATTTCGGTGACTTCACTCTCGCCGTTGGGCCCGACCGAGCCATCGAATATACTTTCGCAGACGACCGCAACTTTGCCGATGATGGGCACTTTTTCGTCTTCGAGTAATAGCTTCTCTTCGATCGTGATCGACGTTAACGAGACGATCGCGCTCCCAGAGTTTAACCACGATGCCGATAATGTTTCCACAGCAAAAGCCGAACTTGTCATAGTTGCACTGAGCCCGACTGTGGCTAGGAGCGCCCATCGAAGCGCATAATGCTTCTTTACCATTAGATCCATCCTTTCCTTTGCCTGGAGTCGAGGGGGCTGATTCCAGGCAGGCTGTGCTAGGGCGGACGGAACAACGTCTATGGTCAAGAGCTTGTGGCCAGCCGATTGAATCGTCCGAATAGTCCAAAAAAATCAAATTTGTCAACAGGGTAACAGGCTTCCCCCTGGAAATCAAGATTTGTGCCAATACCAGCCCAAGTGCGCTGGCGCGTAGTTACTAAGGGGTTTCTCACGACAAGCTGACCCACGATTTATATGCGCGCTCGATGCTTCGCCAATGTTCCTCGCCGGCGCAATAGCGTGAGCGTGATCGAGGCCTTTGCTCCTGCGACCAAGCCGCCAGAGACGTCCGTAAGTCGAACTTCCTCGCGCACAGGTCGGTGGAGATGGCTCGCGATCGGCCTGGTACTTGCGTTCGCCTGCGCGCTGCGCCTGTGGAAGCTCCAGGACGTCCCCGGCAACGTCTTCTACGACGCGGCCGTGCGCAGCATGGGCGTCTCCTGGCACAACTTCTTCTTCGGTGCGCTGGAGCCCGGGGGAACCGTCTCGATCGACAAGCCGCCGGTCGATCTGTGGCTGCAGGTGGCAACCACACGCGTGTTCGGGTTTGGACTCCTCGGCCTGCACCTTCCCGAGGCGCTCGGCGGTGTCGCCGCATGTGGGTTGCTCTTTGGCGCCCTGCGACGACCATTCGGTTATGTGGCGGCGCTGTCGGCGGCGCTTGCGCTCGCGCTGTTGCCGGTGTCGGTGCTGACCGCCCGCAGCGACACGATGGACTCGGTTCTGGCGGCGCTGGAGGTAGCCGCGCTGTGGTTGTCATGGCGGGCGCTCGAGAGCGGACGCCTGCGCTGGTCGGTGGCGGCAGCCGCGGCGATGGGCCTGGCTTTCGAGGTCAAGCTCACGGAGATGCTGATAGCGCTCCCGGCCATGGGGTTGCTGTGGCTGTGGGCGGCTGCGCCCGGAGCACGCATACGTGCCCTGCTAGCCACGGGCGCAACGTTTGCCGCCGTGGCGCTGTCCTGGACGGTGATCGCGTCGCTGACGCCCACGGGCCGGCGCCCCTTTCCGATCGGCTCGTCCAACGGGAGCATCTGGCACGTGACGCTCATATACGACGGTCTGGGCCGTCTCGCCGGTCACGGGGCAACCGGAATGACCGAAGGGGGAGCCGGCCCGCTGCGCCTCTTGAGCGCGGGCCCGATGCAGTACTGGACCCTGATCGGCATTGCACTGCTCGCCACCTGCCTGCTCGCGGCGGCGGCGCTCGCCGTGGTCCTCTTGGATGACCGCGAGCATGTGCGAGCGGCGATGCTGGAGCCGTCGGGACGGCTTGCCCTCGGAATCCTCGTGTGGTTTGTCACCGGCCTTGTCGCCTTCAGCGCGATGGAACGGCTGCAACCGCGCTATCTGGAGGCGTTCGCGCCCGCGCTGTGCACGGTGTTCGGGCTGTCGCTGAGCGTGTTGTGGAACCGCGGTGCACGTCACAACCCAACCCCCCCGGGAGGCCGCACAAGCCATCGAGCGTCTGTGTTTCCGTTTCGAGTCCTACTTCTGTGCCTCGGGGCTTGCCTGCTGGCGATCTCTCTGGACAAGGACGCCTACATCGTGAACCGCGCGCGCACCGACTCGCTGCTGACCGACTTCGGTACTCCTTCCCTCAGTCGCTATCTGAGAGCCCATCGCGACGGTGCCCGCTACGAGGTCGCGAGCGCGAACGTCAACGATGTCATCGGGCTCATCGCCCGCGACGATCAGCCAGTGCTCATCCTCAACAGCGTGGACGGATCGCTCACGCGCACGAGGAACCTGCAAGCCCAGGTGACCGCGGGGCACGTGCGCTTCTACTTCCTTGTGCCGCACACTTGCCATATGGGCCGCCACTGTGCCGGCAACCAGATCTGGGCCTTTGCCCATAGCACCCCTGTGCCGGGTCAACCCGATCTTCGCCGTTTCACCGCACCCTGAGCTCGATGGCAATGTGACGTCTCTCATAGCGCGTTTGCCGCACACCATTTGTGCAGCCGTGCGTTACGCCGCGGCCATGGGACCTGGCTCAGCTCGGCGTGACTGTCGCGGTGAGAATCTCGTCGTGCACATGACCGCCTGCGTCGCGCCCGCCGGCGATCACGATATGTCCTTCGAGTGACACTGCCGCGAGGTCTGAGAGTCCAACGGGGAGCAGTCCGACGAGATTGACCTTGCCTGTCTGCGATATCGAGAGGATCCCGCGCGTTTGGCTCGTGGGCGAGGAGCCACGTCCGCCGAGCACGATCATTGTCCCGTTGATGGAGGTCGCGGCTGCGTGCGTGAGGGGGTCTGGCAGCAGTCCGATCGTTGACACCGCTCCCGTGGAGGGGTCGAAGCGGTAAATGTCGTAGCTGGCAGTTTCGCCGCTCGTGCCGCCGGCGATCACGAGTTGCCCTCCGACCGTGGAGACTGCGGCGTAGCGCAACGGCTTGGGGAGCATCCCGGCGGTGCGTGCCGGCCCGCCGGGATGCCAGGCGAGGATCGTACGCAGCGGCGTTACGCCGGTGTAGCCGCCGACTATATAGACGGTTTCCCCAATAACGGCACTCGCAACGTCGGAGGCCGGTGTGGGCAGTTCGCCCGCCGGCTGGGTTCTGCCGCCGGCATCAATCTTGGTGATCTGTGGGAACGAGCTCACCACGCCGCCGCCGAATACGTAGGCGTCTCCGGCGGTGAAGCTCGCGGATGCGTCGTGCAGCGCAGCCGGCATGGTCGCGATAGTGCGCGCCCGCGAGCTGGTCGCGCTGACGATGCGCGCGAGCGATGTTTCGGCTTGGTCGAGGCCGCCGATCAGCAGAAAGCTACTTGGAGTCACCACCGCGGCAGCCGCGTCTTGCTCGGCTATCGGGAGCGTGCCCGTTTGCGCGACCGTCACGCGTGTGCCCGCGAGCGCGGGCGAGCGCGAGGCGCTCATCGCGCGTGTCGCTCCTGTTGATCGTGTGCCGGTCTGCTTCGAAGGGGCGCCTTTGCCGCCACCCCAAAGGATCGACGCGAGCACGATCACGACGAGCGCCAGCGTGAGCGCCATGCCGAAGCGTCGCCTTTGTATCCGCCGTCGGCGCGTCGCATGTCGCGCCGAGCGTGAGCTCGATCGAGCGGAGCTCATCGGCTCAGGGGTGCACCACGGCCGCGTAGTCCGGCAACCCGTTGCGACCGGACGGGATGAA
>Ga0210386_10001550_pt1 | contig 20485 bp, 19 predicted proteins | sample IncBWH32OmetaG_FD_160091 | JGI IMG/M metagenome (GOLD analysis project Ga0210386, IMG submission 160091) | Forest soil microbial communities from Barre Woods Harvard Forest LTER site, Petersham, Massachusetts, United States - Inc-BW-H-32-O ...
CTACGAGGCGGCGATCGGCGGCAAGGTGGCGAGCATCGGCGGCCGCCTGCTCGACGGCGCCGCACGGGTGATCATCGGCCAGTTCTTCGCGGCGCTGGCGCGCCAGGCAGGCGGGGGCGCGGCCGCTCCATCCCGTCCGTCGTTCATCGCGAAACTGCGCCGTTTGTTCGGAGGGCCGCGATGAAGCCCGCCGCGTTCGACTATATCAGGGCCGAACACCTCGACGAAGCGCTCGACGTGCTCAAGGAGGAGGGCACCGACGCCCGCATCATCGCGGGCGGTCAATCGCTGATGGCCATGCTCAACATGCGCCTGGCCAGGCCCAAGACGCTGATCGATATCATGCGGCTTTCCGATTTGGCGCGTATCGAGCGCCAGGGAAACACCATCACGATCGGAGCCGGCGTTCGCCAGGCGGCATTGCTGGCGTGGCCGGATCTCCGCGCGAGCCTGCCGCTCGTGGCGCTCGCGTTGCCGTGGACCGGCCATGTGCAGACGCGGAGCAGGGGGACGGTCTGCGGATCGATCGCGCATGCCGATCCCAGCGCCGAATTGCCACTGGTGCTAAGGGCGATCGGCGGCGAGGTGCATCTGCGCAGCGCCAAAAAGCGCCGGCGCGTCGCCGCAAAGGATTTCTTCGCGGGCATGATGGCGACGACGCGCGCCGACGACGAATTGATCGAAGCCGTATCGCTTCCCGTCGTTGCAAAACGCTGTGCGTTCCGTGAGGTGGCACGCCGTCACGGCGACTTTGCCATTGTCGCCTGCGCGGCCATGGCGACGGACAGCGGCGTCCGACTCGCCGTCGGCGGCGTCGCGGACATGCCGACGACGCGCGACTTGCCGCGTCTTCAAGGCAGCGCGCTCGACGACGCCCTGAATGCGTTCGCCTGGGAACTCGACGCCCGCGACGATGTCCATGCGACGGCGCGCTATCGCCGTGACCTCGTGCGCATGATCGGCCGCGATTTGGTGCAGGAGGTGTTGCCATGAGCCGAAGGCAGGCCGGGCGGCGGCACGATGTTCACTTCACGCTGAACGGTAAACCATGCTCGGGCGAGGCAGAGCCGCGCCTGCTGCTGACGGATTTCCTGCGGCATGAGATTGGTGCAACCGGCACCCATGTCGGGTGCGAACACGGCGTCTGCGGCGCCTGCACTGTCGAGATCGACGGCCAGCCGGCGCGGGCCTGTCTCACCCTTGCGGTGCAGATCGACGGCTGTGAAATCCGGACGGTGGAAAGCCTCGCGCCATCGGCGGGTCGTCTCGGTGTCTTGCAAACGGCGTTCAAGCGCAATCACGCGCTACAGTGCGGCTTCTGTACCGCCGGCATCCTGATGTCGCTTGATACTTTCCTGCGCGCGCATCCTCAACCCGACGAGGAAAGCATCCGCGATTTGTTGAGCGGTCATTTATGCCGATGCACGGGATATGCGCCGATCGTGCGCGCGGCGCTCGAAGCGGCGGCGGAATTGGCAGATCAGGGCGGAGAGAAAGCAGATGCTTGACCTTGGAACAAGCTTTGTCGCCAGCGTGGCGCGCGATCCCGATGCCCTGGCGATCGTCGATGACGGCATCCGCCTGACCTACGCGCAGTGGTACGCCCGGATTTCGTCGCTGGTGGCCTCGTTCGACCGCATCGGGCTGAAACCCGGCGATCATCTGGTCACGATGCTCCAGAATTGCGAGGCCGCCGCCACGCTGCATTGGGCCTGTCAACTGGCCGGCATCGTGATCACGCCGATCAACTGGCGAGCTAAAGCAGAGGAACTCGACTTCTGCATTGAAGATTCCGAATCCTGCGCCGTCGTGTACCAGGACGTTTCCGCGCAGGCCGTTGAACAGTCAAAGCACGCGGCCGGCTTGCCGCGCATCTACGCCGGTAGCGGTGACGTAGCTGGCGCCTCCAGTTTTGAGCGCATGATTGCAGAACCCGCAAGGACGTGACGCCGCGCGTGAGCGCCGAAGCCTGGTCGATCATGCTCTACACGTCCGGCACCACATCGAGACCGAAGGGCGTGCCGCGGCGGCACCGCGCTGAACGATCCGCCGGCATCGCCCATGTGGCGCAAAACCTGTATCGGCGCGGCGAGCGCACGCTCGGCGTGATGCCGCTCTATCACACCATGGGCGTACGCTCGCTGCTCGCGATGTCGCTGATCGGCGGCACCTTCGTCTGTTTGCCGCGCTACGACACCAGCCGGGCGCTGGCGCTGATTGAGAGCGAAAAGATCACCAATCTGTATCTGGTGCCGACGCTTTACCACGATCTCGTGCATGCCCGGGAATTCGCGTCGACCGACGTCTCGAGCGTCCGAAAACTTGGTTTCGCCGGCGCTTCGATGACCGACGGTCTTCTGAAGACGCTGAACGAGGCGTTCCAGCCCGAATTGTTCGTCAATCACTACGGCAGCTCCGAAATCTATACCTTCACCATCGACCAGAACGCGCCGGCCAAGCCCGGATCGGCCGGCAGGGCCGGCATCAATCAGCAAATAAAGGTGGTCAGACTGAACGCCGGATCGGCAGCGGACATTGCCTCTCCCAATGAGGAGGGTGAAATCGTCGCGCTCCTGGCCGGCGATGAGTCCTTCGAGGGGTACTGGCGCCGGCCCGACGCGGACGCCAAGGCGCTGCGGGACGGGTGGTATTTCACCGGCGATACCGGCTTCGTCGACCGCGACGGCGATCTGTTCGTCACCGGCCGCGTCGATGACATGATCATTACCGGCGGGGAGAACGTCTCGCCGGTCGAGATCGAAAGCGCCCTTTCGCTGCATCCGGCCGTGCTCGAAGTGGCCGTCGTCGGCCTGGCCGACGAGAAGTGGGGCAAGGTCGTTACCGCCTTCGTAAAGCGCAAGGGGCCCGTCACCGAGCAGGAACTCGAACAATTCTGCCGCACGTCCGGCCTCGCGAACTTCAAGCGCCCGCGGCGCTTTGTGTTTGTCGATGCCTTGCCGAAATCCCCGGTCGGAAAACTGCTGCGCCGCCTGCTTGTCGCGGGCGACTACCAGCGCGAACACACGCCGCCATCCAGCGCGGCCTGACAACAGCAAGAAAGGAAAAACAACATGCCCGCTCCCTACAGTTTTGAAGATCGCCGGTTGGCCAAGCTCGACGGTTTCCAGGTCGAAATCGATGAAGCGCATGAGCGCGCCGACATCATTCTCAACCGGCCGCCCTTCAACGTCGTCTCGATGCCGCAGCGCGACCAGTTGCGGCTGGTGTTCGAGACGCTCGATGAGGATGCGCGCGTGCGGATCATCGTGGTCCGGTCCGTCGGCGAACATTTTTCCAGCGGAGGCAATATCGGCGGCTTTATGGAAGCAACCCCTGAGACGGTCTCCAAGCTCGCCTGGAATATCGCTTCGCCGGCGCGCTGCGCCAAGCCCGTCATTGTCGCCAACCGCGGTTATTGCTTCGGGGTCGGCTTCGAGCTGTCGCTGGCCTGCGACTTCCGGATCGCTTCGGAGACGACGCTGTATGCCTTGCCGGAGCAGAAGCTCGGTCAAATCCCGGGCTCGGGTGGTTCGGCGCGTTTGCAGAAGATGATCGGCATTACCCGCACCAAGGACATCGTGATGCGCTCCAAGCGCATTTCCGCCAGGCAGGCGTTCGATTGGGGCATCGCGACCGAATGCGTGCCAGACGCCGAGCTTGAGAAGGCGACCGACAAGCTCGTCGATGAGCTTCGCACCTTCGCGCCGCTAGCGCAGCGGACCGCAAAGAAGCTTCTCAACGATACCGAAGACTCGACGCTGACGATCGCGATCGAATTGGAAGGCCATTGCTATAGCCGTTTGCGTCAATCGGAAGATTTCAAGGAAGGGGTCGAGGCTTTCAACGCCAAACGGCCGCCGAAATTCGTCGGACGCTGAAAAAATAACTTTGGGGTGAAACAGGGAAGCATAAAATGACAGTCGCGAATATAGAGGACGCCGGCACGGCGTCCTCCGTTGCAGGCCGGCAGATGAGGAATGCGATCATCGCGTCGGTATTCGGTTGGTCGCTCGATCTGTTCGATCTGTTCATTCTCTTGTACGTGGCGCCGGTCGTCGGCGCGCTGTTCTTTCCCTCCAGTGTTCCCACTTTGTCGCTGGCCGCGGTGTACGCGTCATTCGCGGTGACGCTGCTGATGCGCCCGGTCGGCTCGGCGGTCTTCGGTCATTATGCCGATGTTCACGGCCGCAAGAACGCGATGTTTGCGGCCATCGTCGGCGTCGGCGTGACTACCGCAGCGTTCGGTTTGCTGCCGACCATCGCCCAGGCCGGATTCATCGCGCCGGTGCTGTTCCTGATACTGCGTCTCGTTCAGGGCGTATTTGTCGGCGGCGTGGTCGCCTCGACCCACACCATCGGCACGGAATGGGCCGCGCCGAACCGGCGTGGCGCGATGTCCGGTCTGGTGGGCGGCGGCGGCGCCGGCATCGGGGCCTTGCTGGCATCGTTCGTTTTTCTCGTGATGTCATCGATCTTTCCCGGCGATGCCTTCGCCGTGTGGGGATGGCGATGCATGTTCTTCTCGGGGCTTTTGAGTTCGCTGCTCGGGTGGTTCATCTTCAACAATCTTGAGGAATCGCCCTTCTTCAAGGAGCAGCAGAAGCGGAAGGTCGCCGGCACGATCACGGCGACGCAGTCGCCGGTGAAGCTGCTGTTTTCGAGCCGCTATCGCAATGTCCTGCTGCTCAATCTGCTCATCACGTTCGGCGGCGGCGCCGGCTATTACCTGACTTCCGGCTATCTGCCGTCCTTTCTCAAGGTGGTGAACGCTGTTCCCAACAGCGTCTCGTCGCTGATCCTGATGGGCGCGAGCGTGATTGCGCTGGTGTCAGCGGTGTTTTTCGGTGCCGTCAGCGATGTGATCGGCCGCAAAAAGACGTTCCTGCTGGTCGGAGTCTGCATGCTGGTTCTGCTGCCGGTCTGCTATCTCGGCCTGGCGAAGACCACCGACACGACCGCCATTACGTTGTATGCGCTGGCGATCGCCTTTCTCGGCAATGCCGGCTACGCGCCGATCCTGATCTTTCTCAACGAGCGGTTTCCGACCGAGATCCGCGCCAGCGGCACCGGTCTGTCCTGGAATATCGGGTTTGCGCTTGGCGGCATGATGCCAACCTTCGTGTCGCTCGCGAGCGCCGGTCCGGCACAGATCCCGATGTCGTTGTCGATCTTCGTGGCGGTGATCTTCGCGATCTACCTGATCGGTGCGCTATTGATCCCCGAGACCAAGGGAGATTTCCGCTGATGGCGGAAGCGGTGGCCCGGAAAACCCGACCGCCGCAATTTCTTTTCAAGCCCCGTGAGAAGCAGAAGCGAAGCGACGAGCGATCCGCGGTTTGACGACATCATTGTCGGTGGCGGGTCCGCCGGTTGCGTGCTTGCCCATCGTCTCTCCGCTGGTGGCAATCGCCGCGTGCTGCTGATCGAGGCGGGCCAGGATACATTGCCGGGAGCCGAGCCTGCCGAAATCCTCGACAGCTATCCGATGCCATTATTCTTTGGCGACCGCTATGTCTGGCCCGGTCTGGCCGTATCGGCGGGCGAACAATCGGGAATTCCATGCGAGGCTTTAGGACCGAGTTCTCAGACAGAACCCAGACGGTCATCGTGGGCAATCGAAAGGAATATCTCCTGAAGCTTTTTCGCTTCGTCACTGCCGACAACTTCGGCAAACCTCTTTTGGGCCGGAGCTGTGGTCCGATCACGTCGCGGAGTTCATGCGTGAGCTCGGCGACTGATCCGCCCGGCGTGCTCTGTGGCGCCATAGCGCCCGAAAAACCCGGGATTTCCCGGGTTTTCGATGTGGATTGTGGGTCGCCGTCGTGCGGAACCCTAGGCTGGCAGCTTGATTCCAAATACTGTGTGTGGAGCGAATCAACACAGAGGACGCAACATGGCAGTACAGATGACGAAATCGCAGCTGATCGAGAAGATCGCTGCGGAGAACGAAATAGCAAAGAAGGACGTAAAGGGCGTGCTGGAGACGCTGGCGACCATCGGCTACAAGGAGCTGAAGAAAACCGGCGTGTTCCTGGTTCCTGGATTTGCCAAATTCGTCGTCATCAAGAAGCCTGCCACCAAGGCTCGTGCGGGCACGAATCCCTTCACCGGGGAGCCGATGACCTTCAAGGCCAAACCGGCTCGAAAGATCGTCAGGGCGCGGCCGGTCAAGGCAGCCAAAGACGCGGTTTAAGTCTTAAAGGCCCCTTCGGGGGCCTTTTTGCTTTTCGGCGCGTCGAAGCGTTTTCGCGCGAAAGCCTGCCCCGGACTTGATCCGGGGTGGGTCCGGTTCGCGTAAAGAAAACACGTCAAACAAAAGTGCGCTGGTTCTGGAGGTCATATGCCCGCCTACTATATCGGCGAACACAAGATCACCAACCCGGCGGTGTTTGAAGAGTACCTCGCGGAGGTCATGCCGATGATCGAGCGATTCGGTGGGCGCTACCTGACAAAGCGCGGCAGCCACGAGATCCTCGAGGGAGACTGGCACCCCAATCGGGTGGTCATCGTCGAGTTTCCCGACAAGGCCTCGATCAGGAAATGGTACGAGGCGCCGGAATACCAGCCGCTGATCGCCTTGCGCCAAAGCGCCGCGACCGATGTGATGATCATGCTGGAAGGCGTGTAAATTCGTCGATCCGAATACGGGCTCGCGCGGGATGAAATTAGTCATCCTACAGTTCGTCGTCACGCCGGCAGCTTCGACAGGTCGAAGCGTACCGGCATGTTCCTGAGCAGTTCTTCCTTCGGCAACCGCTTCTTCATTTCGAGCTTTCCGCCCTCGACGCGGCTGATGTAGCAGTCGATGATGCCGACATGGTCCTCCTTGCGGATCAGCCTGTCGCCCTGCCGGGCATTGTTCGACAACCCGCAGACCGCCTACACCCGCGAATTGGTCGAAGCGGTGCCCCATATCGGCGGGGCATCGGCTGCGGCCGTCGTCTGACCTGGCCTCACGGCGGCGATTTATCCGACGGCAGAGCGCAATTACGCCCCGTGTCATTTGACGTTCATCAGTCAGCGCTCAAACTGCCCGTGCTTGCTTGATTCAAGGGGTTGCCCGATTCAAGCACCGTAATCACGAAAACGAGGCAGTGCCGTGTCGAAGTACAAAGCCGATGTCGATTACTCGGAACTGACGCTGCCAGCACGCGCCGGTAACGGAACGAACCTCACACGGGCTGTCGTGACCACAGGGGCGACCGTCGGCGTAATCGCCGCAGGCGTCGCCTTGCTCGAAGTCGCACTGATTCCCGGCATGGTGATTGGCGGCGCCGCGGTTCTGGCACCCAGGCTGTTTCCCAAGAGCCTGCCCAAGAGCTTGCCGAACTACTTGCCCGACCTGCGCCGGCGTCTAAAGCCGCTGCTCGATTTCAGCCCGCCGGTCGCGTCAAAAGCTTCCCTGCCGGGCCTGCCCGCCGTCGGTTCCGATTATCTCCTGATCACGCATGAGATGTGAATGCCGGCCAGGCGGAAGTCCTTGCCTCGGCCACATTGCTTGCAAACAATGCGCACGTCTTCGAAAGCTCAAGAAGAAAATCCCATGAGAATATCAGACGTTACTTGCCCGTCCTGCGCCTCCGCCTATGAAATGGCCGAATCGACTTCGGCGGAAGGAAGCCCGGGCCGGGCGGAGTGTAGCGTCTGCGGCAATCTTTTGGACGCCTGGGAAACCCCCAAGCTCAGGGCGTATCGACTGGTGTTGTCGCCGGAACGCAAATATCGCCACATTGTGGCGCCGCCGTCTCCACTCCCGTCGATTGTCGCGTAATATCATCGCTGGCTCGACGGGCAGCGACCTTTTGGGAAGGCGTGCCTCAAGGAGACGGCGTGATGACCAAACCCGAATTCATTTCGGCGGAAATGGGAACGCGGGTGACGGCACATGCCCTGCATGTCGGCGACCGGATCAATACGATGGGCTTCGAGGGGGAGGCTCTTTCGGCGGTCCCTCTGGCAATCAAAGTCGGCAAGGCCGGCATCGCCGTGCTTTTTCGCTACGGCGTCGCCGTGCTGATCGGCCTTTCGCGGGAAGATGAAACCGGCTTTCTGGCGAAGCTGACGCCCCGGATCGGCGGCAAGCTCGCGCGATTTGAAGAGGAAACCGCGATCATCGAGCGCGCCAATGACGCCGAGGATCAGGTGCAGGCGGGGGGACCGATTCAGCTTCGGGAGATGTTGCCTGAGAGGCTGCTGGTTATTGCCGACGTGCTGGCGAAGAGCGTCGTGCTGGCCAATGACGAACGCGAAGTCGCGAAAGTATTCGAGGTCATCGAACCCTTTGCGAAAGAACTGGCGGATCACGGACGAACCCGAAGGGATCGCAAAGGCGTGTTGCGTCTGATCGGAAACGCCCTGCTGGTGCAGCAAAGGGTATCCGGCCGCGTCGCGATCGGAGAAGAGCCCGATGCGTTATGGGAGCGTCCCGACCTGGAGCGGCTTTATGCCCGGCTTGAAGACGAATACGAACTCAAGGAACGCGTCGATACCCTCAACCGCAAACTGGCCGTGGTGGCAGAAACCGCCAACACACTCGCCGACCTTATCGACACCCGCCGATCGCTGCGTCTCGAAATCATTGTCATTGTGCTGATCGCGTTTGAAATCGTCGTCACGTTCTATGAAATCTATACGGACAGAGGCCACTGACGCTGGAGCCGCGCGCGATTTCCAGTGGGTCACTGTTTCCACCGTGGCGATACCGCGCAGCAGGCGGCTAGAGCGGGATGAGATTGGGTTGATCTGCAACGGCAACCAAGGTGCGCTCCCTCTCCCCTTGTGGGTCGAGACGAGCGAAGCTCGCTCTTAGAGGGTTGGGCAGCATCGCGGTCGGCTTGGCGCCGAGCTTCGCGCGACCGTTACTGGCTCAGCGGCAGGCCGAGTCGGCCGACGCCGGGAAATTTCAGCGCGGGACGGCGGATGTCGAGGCCGAGCACGCCGCCGAAAAAGTTCAACTCGAGGCCTTCCACCCAGCCGATCGTCAGGCCGAGATAGCCGCCCAGTGAAACGAATACGCCGGTACGCGACGATGTCAGGCCATACCACTCGCCGCGATAGGGATAGTCCTTGCCGATGGCGGTCGGCGGAAGAACCACGTTCAGCTCCGGCACGGTGTCCAGTACCGCCTGAACAAAGGTGTTTGAATTCGGACCCGGCCAGGCGCTGTAGTCGCCATAGGCTCGAAATTTGTAATTCTCGATCACCGAGCGAATGGTCGGAATCAGCTTTTCAGCCCCCGGACCGTCAACGCGCGCGACCGTCTGGGGGATCGCGCCGAACCATCGTCCGTCCGCGGCAAATCCGTCGATGCGAATAGGCTCTCCCCACGCCGTATAATCATAGCGGCTGTAGCTGATGGCACCGCGCTCCTTGAGAACAATCCATGTATGGACCGCGAATATTCCGCGCCAGCGCACAGTCCGCGCGGCGTAGATCCGGATCAGCGCCTCGGGATGGTCGGAAGCGGCGGGCAGAAGTCCGGCACTGGAACGGTCGGCCGTCTGCCAGTTGCCGCGCCGGTCTCCGAGAAAGTAATTCGCGGTCGATACCAGGAGCGGCGCGACGATCATGAACACGAAAATGAGCATGTATTTCTTCAAGCGGGAGGGATCAGCCGGATTGTCGTTGTTGACGCTACTGATGTAATTCGCCCGGCGGCTTTTGCCAGCTCTGTGCGGCGTCATTGAGCGAAGCGGTTATCTTGGGGAAAACGTCGCCGGAGCATCGGCGCAGCAGCGAAGGGGACGGATTTCATGGTGCGCGAGACATCTTGCATACCGGTCATCTCGTAAAGAGAGTGGTTTTATGAGGGATAGCGGGGAAATTCTACGTTTTCGACCATGTGGGCACCAATCGTGAAACGCTGTTTGATCGTAGGTCCTATTTACCACACCTGTGTTTTGGCCGCCGGCCGGCCGCGCCCCGCCTGCGCGGGAGATGCTGAGATGGCCGCGACAGGTCCCGAACTATAAGGTTTGGACGGGCAGCGATACCTCGCTGCCGACGTCAAGCAAACATTCAGCCAGCGAGATTCGATGCGTCAACCACAATTCCTGCGCACCAACACCTTCTATTGGGCCCTGATGGTGGCTGGGGTGTTTGCGGTTTTCGTCGCCGGGCTTTTCGGATTCATCTATTGGAGTATCGGCGACTATCTGACAGCACGATCGGACCGGGTGATCACTGCGCAGCTTGAAGGGATCGCCGATCTGCCACCTGGGCGGCGGCCCGAGGCCGTCGAGGAGCGGCTGAGACAGGACCTTCGGGGGGTACAACTCGCGGCAATATTCGCCGCCGATGGTCGCCTGATCATCGGTAATCTCGAAAGCCTGCCACCGCATTTGCAGATCGACGCTCTAGCACAAGGTGCCGACATCATCCGGACGGATCGAGGCGAAAGGGAAGCCCAGACTGTCCGGGCGATCGCCTGGCGCATGCAAAACGGCGACGTGCTGGTGCTGGGACGAAATATCGACGAGGCCACTGAGATCTCCCATGTCGTCGGTCAGGCGCTTGCGTGGGGTCTGCTACCGGCCTTTTTTCTTTGTCTGTTGGCCGGGGCGTGGCTGAGCATGCGTGCCCAGAAGCGGGTCGAAGAGATCAATCTGCGGGTTCAACGCATCATCGCCGGAAATCTGCGCGAACGATTCCCCCATCGCGACGTTGACGAACCGTTTTCGAAACTCGTCGTTATCGTCAACGGTATGCTTGATGAAATGGAGAAGATGATTCACGCGCTCGCCGGCGTTGGCAACGACATCGCCCACGACTTGCGAACTCCGCTCACGCGCGTGCGATTGACACTGGAGCGCGGTCGCGCCAACGCAGTCACTCTGGAGCAGTTTCAGGCGGTTGCGGATAAAGCGATCGCGGGAATTGATCAGTCGCTGTCGATCATAACGGCGCTGCTGCGGCTTGCGGAAATAGAAAACAGCGAGCGGTCCGCGTCTTTCGGTACGGTCGCACTATACGATACGCTGCGTGCGGTGTCCGATATCTATGAGCCGATCGCAGAAAGTAAGAATATAACTCTGCGTGTCGGACCGTCGCACCATTTCACGGTGCGGGGTGACCGGGACTTGTTGATCGAGGCCGTTGCCAACCTGGTCGACAACGCCATCAAGTTTACGCCTGAAGGCGGAACGGTGGACCTCGCCTTGTTGCGCGGCAACGGGGAAACCATCATGCGCGTGACGGATACCGGCTGCGGGATTGACGAAGATGAGCGCGATTCCGTGCAGCGGCGTTTTTATCGCTCCGACAAGGTAAGAAATACGCCGGGGTTAGGCCTCGGGCTCAATCTTGTGACCGCGATCGTCAAGTTGCATGGCTTCAGATTGTCAATCCTCTCCGGACCCGGCTGTCGGGTGGAGATCATTTGTCCGGACCGGCAGGGTTAGGCGCTACCCGGATGGCTTGCGGAACGGGTTCATGCGAACTGCGATGCCGCTCAACCGCCGTCATCCGGGAAGAGCGGAGGTGCGTTCGACCTAGGCCAGAGCCACGCGATAGCATATGACTGTGCGCCGGGGCCTGTGCTCCGGATCTTGAAACTGGCTGACGTTGGAGCCTTAACACGTGCAGCGGCGCTGGAATGTTCTGATTCTGCTTTTCATCGTGCGCTTGAGCATGGCGTTCCAGTTTCAGTCGGTGGCGTCGATGTCGCCGGCCATGATGAAGGAATACGGTGTCGGACTGGGCGACATCGGATTTCTCATCAGTCTTTATCTCGCGCCCGGGCTCGCTTTCGCGTTGCCGGGCGGAGAGATCGGACGCCGATTCGGCGACAAGCGCGTTGTTCTCTTTGGTCTTGCCCTGATGACCGCGGGCGGCCTCGCGATGGCGTTGGCGCCGACATTGGAATGGCAGCCTTGGGGATGGCAGGTGGCAGGGCGCATTGTCGCCGGCATCGGCGGCGTGCTGCTCAACGTGTTGATGTCCAAAATGGTGACGGACTGGTTCGCGGGCAAGGAAATCGCCACCGCGATGGCGATCTTCGTCAACTCCTGGCCGGCGGGGATCGCGTTGTGCCTGTTTCTGGTGCCGGCGATCGTGGCGGCAAAAGGCATTGCGAGCGCCTTGTTGCTGACGGCTGCATTCTGTCTGCTCGGATTTATCCTGCTCGCCACGCTTTATCATCCGCCGCCTCAGACCAAATCGGGAGCCGCTGCCGCTCCCGCCGCCTGGCCGCATCCATCGGCGATCCGGGCTGTGGTTGCCGCCGGATGCATCTGGGGACTTTTTAACGCCGCCGTCGGCATGGTCTTCGGCTTCGGCACCACGATGCTGGTCGAGCGCGGCTGGGGTCTGGCCGCGGCCGGATCTGCCACGAGCCTCGTTTTCTGGCTGGTCAGCGTATCGGTGCCGATCGGCGGCGTTTTGGCCGACAGAACCGGCAAGCACATCGCGATCATGCTGGGCGGTTTTGCGCTGTTCGCGGTCGCGCTGTTGATCGCGGCCCGTACCGACGCCGTGATTCCGGCTTTCGCCGCATTGGGTCTTGTCGGCGGGCTCTCGGCCGGCCCGATCATGAGTCTGCCGGCCCGTGTCCTCGCCCCACAGTTGCGCGCTGTCGGAATGGGAATCTACTTCACGCTGTTCTATTTGTCCGTCGTTTCCGCGCCCATTGTCGCCGGGGTTCTCTCAAACCGGATCGGAACGGCCGCGGCGGCGTTCGACTTCGGCGCCTTCATGCTGGCGCTTTGCTTTCCGGCCTATTGGGTGTTCACCAGGCTCGCTGCGCACGCGAAGCTTGCGGGTTGATTTCGCTAACCGCGATAACGGCGGCTAAAGCGTTTTCTGGTTCGCTCGACTCCTTACCAGTACTCCCGTGGCCTCATGGTTCTCAAGGCGATGCGAAGCATCGTCCGGAGACGCGCGAAGTCGCGCTCCTCACCATGAGGGTCTGAGACGGATATCCGCTGTGCGGAGGCCGCCGTGGCATCGGCGTTGATGGCGAGCATCGAATTTACCGATCGCATCGTCGCGGGCTAAATCAGTTGACGTATTTGCGGAAGGCCGCGGCGCTTTTTTCGGCTGTGGCCAATTCATCGGCGGTCAGCACCACGTTGCCGACGAACCGGTTGGTGAAAAGCGCATTGGCATCGGGCCGCGTTGCTCCATTACCGGCCGCGTATTTCACAACCAGATCGGTCATCGTCGCGACCTTTTTGGGGTCGGCAAAGCCGAAACCGTGATCCTTCACTTCAGGCACGAGATTGGTGATGTTGGTCAATCCGAGGCCGATGCGGGCATAGTCCTTGCCCGTCGAGGAAATCGCGACTTCGCTGTTGGCTTTCAGGAAGATATCGAGCGCCTCGTCGAAATTCGTCATGGTGAAGCGAATGGCTTCCAGCGCCCCCGCGACGAACGCGGCGCACAGCGAGGGATCCCTCTCCAGCCGCTGTGGCTGGGTGGTGAGCGACTGGCCGTAGAATTCGATACCGGCATCACGAAACAGCATGAAACGCACTTCCGTGCCAAGCGGAGCCAGCGAGGGGATCGTGCTGGTGGCAAAGGCCGAGACCGCATCGACCTGCTGCTCCATCAGCGAGCGTTCCCGGACCTTGCCGTCGATCTGCACGATCCGCACCTTGGCGAGATCGAAGCCCGCCTTTTGCGCGTAGAGCGGCAGGAACGGATATTCGCCCGAACTGACGCTTGCGCCGAGCTTCTTTCCTTCAAGGTCTTTCGGGGTCTTGATCGGCGACCCCGCCAGCAAACCAATGCCCATCAGCGCGTCGTGATTGATCTGGCCGATGCAGGTGATCGGCAGCTTGTTGGCCGCCTGGACGATCACCGTCGGCGTTGCGGCCATGCCGAAATCGAACGTACCTGCACTTACGGCTTGCGCGGCCGCCCCTGATCCGGAGCCCCGCGTGACGCGGACGTCGAGACCGACCTTCTTCCAGAAGCCTTTATCGCGCGCGACATAGGCGAACAGATTAGGGCCTTCGGGAATCCAGGACGTGGTGAAGCTGACCTTGGTCGCGCCTTGCGAAATGGCGGGTGTGGCCAGCGGCAGGCCGGCGGCGGCGAGGCCAGCGATCCCCATGCCCTTCACAACGCGGCGACGTGAAATCAGCATCGACCGTCTCCCTCCAAGACTCGCACTGCAAGACTCGCACCCCAAGACCCGCGCTCCAAGACCCGCGGTGACGGCAGGCCGGGGCGCGTATCGGCCAGCATCATATCGATCGCATCCTTACGCAATTCTACGAGGATTTCGTAAATTTTGCATGCAGAGGTCGGGCGGCCAGACTGTTCACGGGCGAAGGCCCAAGGCAGGACAGGAGACGATCGATGTGGGACGTCGACGAATCCACGTCCTCATGGTGGCGCGTCTTCGCGCGTCTTGAACCATGAGGCCACAGGAAAAGCGGCAATGATTCAAGTGAACCGGAAAATGCTCTAACGCCGATGCGCTCTCAGGCGCCGAGCAGGCCCTGGCCGAGAAAGGCGCTCTCGTCCGGTACGCCGGGCAGCACGAAGAAATAGCCGCCGCCGGTCGGCTTGATGTATTCCTCGAGCGGCTCGTTGTTGAGGCGTTTCTGGACGGTAAGAAAACCTGCATCCAGGTTGGACTGGAAGCAGACAAACAACAGGCCCATGTCCAGTTGACCGGACGCGGAAATGCCGCGGGAGAAATTATAGGGGCGCCGCAAGATCAGGCTGGCGTCGGTCTCCCTGGTTCTGGGATTGGCAAGCCGGATATGCGCATCGAGCGGGATGCGGTCGCCTTTGGGATCTTTGGCGTAATCCGGACTATCGTGCTCGGCATCCATGCCGAGCGGCGCGCCGCTCATCTTGTCGCGGCCGATGATCCGCTGTTGCTCCGCGAGCGGCGTGCGGTCCCAGCGTTCGACCAGGTTGCGGATGATGCGCACGACCTGATAGCTGCCGCCGGCCGCCCATGCCGGCTCGTCGCTGCCGGGCTGCACCCACACCACGCGGTCCATCAGCGTATCGTTGCGCGAATCGAGATTGGCGGTGCCGTCCTTGAACCCCAACAGGTTGCGCACGGTGTCCTTGCCGGCCCGCTTGATCGTATGCGGCGGCAGGAAGCCATCGAGCTTCCAGCGCAGCGCGATCAGGTCGGGCATGTTCTTGATCAGGTCGCGCAGCGCGTGGATATTGGTCTCGGCGGTATTGGAGCAGATCTGCAGCAGGAGATCGCCGTGACAGAATTTGGGATCGAGCGCATCGTTGGAAAATCGCTCCATCGTCACCAGATGCCGCGGCTTCAACGGCGCCACGCCGAAGCGATCATCGAACAGCGAGGCGCCGACCGCGACCGTGATGGTGAGATTGTCGGGATAGATCTGCGGCCCCAGCAGGCCTGATTCCGCCGGTGGCAGCCTGGGATCGAGCACGGGTACCGGTCCCGCCTTGGTCAGCAGCGCGATCCGTGTGGTCAGGACACGCAGCAGTCTTTCAAGGCCCGCGCGGTTGTCCGCCAGCACATCGAAGGCCGCGACCAGCGCGGCGGCAGGCTGCGGCGTCACCACGCCGGACTGGCATTTGCCGAAAAATGGCTGGGAATCGCGGGTGCCGTCGTTTTCCTGGTCGGGCCGGCAACCGGCGGCATCAGCCGCGGCCGGCTTGACGCCGAGCGCGGCGATACTGCCGGCGCTGCCAAGCGCAGCGATCAAGTGCCGGCGCGTCGGTGCGTCCGGCTTCGCAGCGGCGATATCCGGCGATGCTGCCGGCGGCGGTTTTTTCTTCATCCTGCGGTCTCAGTCGAGGGCGAGGGTCCCGCGCAACAGCGAGAGATCCTCGGCCAGCGCGGTGATGGAACCCTTGAGCGCATTGCGGTCAGCGGGCGAGAGCTTGTCGTAATTTTGAAACTGGCCGTCCTGTCCGCGGTAGCGTGCGAGCAGCCCATCGACCTTGGCGAAGTTCGCTTCGACGCGCGCGTCGAGATCCGGGTTCCGCGGGGCAATGAGCGGACGCAGCAGATTGAAGATCTTTTGCGCGCCGTCCACATTGGCCTGGAAGTCCCACAAATCCGTGCCGCTGTAGCGATCTTCCTCGCCGCTGATCTTGGTCGCGGCCACTTCCTCGATCAGCGCCGCCGCGCCGCCCACCATCTTGTTGGGCGGAATGGTCAGCTCGCCGATACGGCTTTGCAGCTCCTGCACGTCATGCATCAGCCGGTCGGCCACCGGCTCCATGCCAGCGGCGTTCTTTTCCGCAAACAGCGCTTTCTCGATACGGTGGAAGCCGCCGAACGCCGGATCATTTTCCTTGTTCGCGAAATCGTCGGCGCGGGCATCGATGCTCTTGTCGATGCCGCTGAAGAGTTCGGCCACCGGCTCGATCCGCTCATAATGCTGGCGCGTCCGGGCATACAGGCTCTGTGCTTCCTCGAGCTTTCCGGCCTTCACTGCATCGGTAAAGCTTTTCGTCCTGGTGACGAGATCGCCGACCTCTTTGATGACATAGACTTTATACTCTGCCAGTGGACCTGCGAGATCGGACGCGCTCGGCTCGGCATTGGCCGCCGTGGTTGGCGCGGCCGTTACGGTCAGCGTGCCCTTCGGATTGTTGAGCAGGCCGCAGGTCATCTGGTATTGGCCGGGCTTGAGCGTGGCGGTCAGCGTCTGCACGAATCCCGGAATGATGTTTTCGCGCTCCTCGACCACCATGACGCCATCAAGGATTTCCCATTCGACCGCGCGCTGACTGCCGTTCTTGATCTTGAAAATGGTTTTTCCTGCCGCCAGGGTCAGCGCATTCGGCTCACATCCCTTGTTGGTGATGGTGATGACAACGGGCTGTGAAGCATCAGGGGTCGCCGCGAAGCTTTGGACGGATCCCTGGCTGCAGAGTGCCAGGCCCACGAGCGAGGCTCCGGTGAATATCAGCCGTGAGGTTCTGGGGAGCAGCGCCAGGAAAATCGACCACATCAACGAGTATCTTTCGAGCGGCTGGAAAACACTCAGGCCGGCCGGACGACGGCGGGCGAGCGTCGCTGCCGGTAGAACAGGAACAGCGCCGGCAACAGGAAGGCCAGATAGATGATGACCTCGCCGACAGTGGGCGCATCCTGATAGCCGAAGATTCCGGTCAACAAGGTTCCGACGATGCTGTCGCTTGGCAAAATGCCGCTGAAGTCAAACGCGGTTTGCTGGAGCGCATTCCAAAGTCCGGCTTCATGGAAGGCCCGGATGGCGCTGGCGGCGAGGCCGGCCGCTACGAAAATGATGAACACCCCGGTCCAGCGAAAGAACGTCTGAAGGTTGAGCCTGATTCCGCCGCGATACAGCGCGAGACCGAAAGCAAAGGCGCAGAGAATTCCAAGCGTGGCGCCGATCGGCACGCCGATGCCGACGTCCTGCTGCAAGGTCGCGATCAGAAAGAACACGGATTCCAGACCCTCCCGGCCCACGGCCAGAAACGCCATGCCGACCAAAGCCAGGCCGCGGCGATCGCCCGGTGCCGTGGCCGCATCGATGGAGTCATGAAGCTGCGCCTTGATCGAGCGCGCGGCCTTGGCCATCCAGAAAACCATCGATGCCAGGATGCCGGTCGCCAGCAGCGCCACGCATCCCTCGAACAGTTCCTGCATCCTTTGCGGAAATTCGGCGCCTGCGAGTTCGAGGGCTATTCCGAGCGCGGTACAGAGCAGCAGGGCAAACGCCACGCCGAACCAAACCGCCGGCAGCCTGTCCTGGCGGCCGGTCTGTTTGAGATATCCCGCGATGATGCCAACGATCAGAGCCGCCTCAATGCCCTCGCGGAGCATGATCAGGAACGCGACGAGCAAGAACCTATCCTCTGTTGGGGGCTGGAAAACGCGCTTTCTAACATGCAGGTAGTGCCCCTGAGTTTGGAATTGTTAAAAATTTGAGTGAGCCATCGGTGGTTTTGCGACGACCGCCAACAGCCAAACGGCCTGATGGCAGTGATCCGTCGCGCGTATCGGCATGAACGGCGAGGCTGACGTCGCTCGATTGACAAAGCCGAATTTGTAGCCTTACTTGGTTATAGTTTGGGAGTGCTGGTCACGTCGATCAGCAAAGGGAATTTGGTGCGGTTCGCCCGTTATGGTTTGTCTGCGAACCAATTCCAAAGCTGCGCCCGCAACTGTGAGCGGTGAGTCCTTCTTCGAAAATGCCACTGGGCTTTTACGACAAAGCCCGGGAAGGCGGAGAAGGGTTATGACCCGCGAGCCAGGAGACCGGCCCGAACACGTCATCCTTCCGGCGTGCGGTGCGCGCGCATGGGGCGGTTCTTTCGCTGCGGTGACATGATTGGAAATGTCTTGCGGAGGAAGGGCCCGCCATGGCTGCGCATGCGAAATCGATACTTCTGCGGAACGAGTCCGATTCCGCATTGTCTGGCCTTCGGGGCCGGATCGCCGGAATTTACAGCCTGCTCATTGTTGCCAATCTGGCGGCCTGGATCTGGGCTTTCATCGCGTTCGCGGGTCAACCCGTCCTGATCGGAACCGCGGTGCTGGCCTATAGCCTTGGGCTTCGTCACGCCATCGATGCCGACCACATCGCCGCGATCGACAACGTCACGCGCCAGTTGATGCAAGAGGGCAAACGGCCGGTCGCCGTCGGCTTCTTCTTTGCATTGGGGCATTCAACCGTCGTTGTGCTCGCTTCGATTGCCGTTGCGCTGACGGCAAACGCGCTGAGCGACAAACTGGTTTCCTATCGTGAGATCGGAGGCGTCATCGGAACATCAGCCTCGGCATCGTTCCTCTTCATCATTGCGATCGCCAACCTGATCGTGTTGCGCGGCGTATATCGCGCTTTTCGTCTGGTCGAGCGCAGCGAAGCGGTGAGCGAAGAGAGTATTGACGCGCTATTGCAGCAGCGTGGCTGGCTGGCGCGGCTGTTCAGACCCCTGTTCCGGTTTGTTTCGGAAAGCTGGCATCTTTATCCGATCGGTCTTTTGTTTGCGTTTGGTTTTGAGACCGCGAGCGAGATCAGTCTGTTCGGCCTTTCCGCGCAAGCCTCCAACACGGTCTCCGCCTGGTCGATCCTGATTTTCCCGGCGCTGTTCGCCGCCGGCATGACGCTGGTCGATACCACCGACGGCGTCCTGATGCTGGGGGCTTACGGCTGGGCGTATCGGAATCCGCTGCGCAAGCTGTTCTACAACCTGACCATCACATCGGTGTCCGTGCTGGTGGCGTTGGTGGTCGGCGGCATCGAGACACTCGGCCTGATCGCGGGTCAGTTTCATCTGCAGGGCGTGTTCTGGAATGTGATCTCGGACCTCAACAGCAATTTTGGCGCGCTTGGCTACGGCATCGTTGCGCTGTTCGTCGTGAGTTGGGGGATATCGTTCATCGTCTACCGCTTTAGGGGATACGACCGTTTCGCCGGCTAGACCGATTCCAGTCGCGTCAGCTTGACGCGTCTAATACCGACCTGTTTCTGATCGAATGACATCAATGCGGCGGGCCTGTGATTAAACATACTGAAACAATTTTGCGCACGTTGGGTCGTGTCGCGGCGGCATGTCTTTTCACGATATGTCTTTCCACGATGACGTGTCATGCCGCGGATCTGTCCGTCGTCAACGCGATGCCGGTGAAGGCGCTGCCGGTCTCTCAATCCTACGATTGGTCCGGGTTCTATGTAGGTGGCCATCTCGGTCTCGCTGCGGGCAATTCGGATTGGACCGCCAACCCAATGCAAGCGGGGCTGCCGGCGGCATCAGGCTCGCTGAACGTATTCGTGCCGCCGGACATCTTTTCCGAATCGGGGAGCTTTTTGGCGGGCGTGCAGGCCGGCTACAATTACATGCTGTCCAATCGCGTCGTCATCGGTGTGGAAGCCGACGCCTCATTTCCACCTTTCCCCAATGTCGATGGACTTTCCATCAGCGGCTCCTCCAGTTTCAACTCGCCGGTGATAGGCCCGGCGACCCTGAGCGAGACGGCGCTCTCGTTCGGGACGGTGCGCGGGCGCATCGGATATGCGCCGGGAAGCTGGCTGTTCTATGCGACCGGCGGATTTGCCTGGACCTATGATCGGCAGACCCTCACGCAAGCGGCGTCGGGAAGCAGCGAAGCGCCCTTGCTGTGGCGGTTCGGCTGGGCGGCGGGAGCGGGCGTCGAAGTTCCGATTACGCCGAACTGGACCGCCAGGGCTGAATATTTGTGGACCGGCTACCCTACCACCAGCGTGAACTATCCATTCCTTGGGCAGCGCATCAGTTCCGATTTCTCGCTACAGGAACTGCGGCTCGGGCTGAACTATCGCTTTGGTGCCGATTCATCGCCAACCCTGGCGGTTAAAGCGTCACCGTTCGCCCCGTTGGCGGACAACGTCGCCTTCCATGGACAGGCGACATTCGTCGACCAAGGCTATCCGTCATTCCGCTCGCCGTATGAGGGCACCAACAGCCTGTCGGGCGGCGGGCAAAACCGGGAAACATCCGACCTCACGCTGTTTGCTGGTGTGCGGCTGTGGCAGGGCGCCGAGTTCTGGGCCAACCCCGAGATCGATCAGGGATTCGGCCT
>Ga0210386_10001552_pt1 | contig 20479 bp, 20 predicted proteins | sample IncBWH32OmetaG_FD_160091 | JGI IMG/M metagenome (GOLD analysis project Ga0210386, IMG submission 160091) | Forest soil microbial communities from Barre Woods Harvard Forest LTER site, Petersham, Massachusetts, United States - Inc-BW-H-32-O ...
GCCGCGGCGACGTCACCGCGATCTCGCGCGGCGAGATCGACCAGGCGTTCCTCGACCGCGCGATCGCGCTGGCGCAGAGCTCGTGAGCATGCGCGCCGATGGTCGCGCGGCGCTCGCCCGTGGACGCGCCACGCTCGCCGGCAGCCGCAGCGCGCTCGCTCGATCCGCGGCGGCGGCGCTGATCGCTTCCACGTGCTTGTCGACGAGCGCCGTAGCCGTCGCGCACGGGGCGACGGCGCGCGCGTCGCTGCCGCAGATCGAGCGGCAGGTGATGTGCGTGACGTGCAAAATCCCGCTCGAGGTGGCCGAGTCGCCGCAGGCCGACCGCGAGCGCGCGTTCATCCAGGGGCTGATCGACGAAGGCGAGAACGAAGCCGCGATCAAGCGCGCGCTCGTCGGCCAGTACGGGCCGGCCGTGCTCGCCTTGCCGAGCGCCAGCGGCTTCGACCTCGCCGCCTACCTGGTCCCGCTCGCCGCCGTGCTCGTGCTGCTCGCGGCGCTCGCCGTGCTGCTGCCGCGCTGGCGCCGTCGCGCGCGAGCGCAGGCGCTAGCCGGCGCCCCCTCCCCGTCGCTCACGGCGGCCGACGCGCAGCGGCTCGACGCCGACCTCGAGCGCTTCGACTGAGCGCTACATCTCCTGCGGCGCGCTGACGCCGAGCAGATCGAGCGAGCGCGCGATCGTGCGCCTGCTCGCGACGCACAGCGCCAGCCGCTGCGATTCGACGGCGTCCGACTCGGCGCCGAGCACGCGGCAGTCGCGGTAGAACGCCGTGAAGCCCTGCGCGAGCTCGAGCGCGTACGCGGCGATCCGGTGCGGCGCGCGCCGCTCGGTCGCCGAAGAGAGCTCGAGCGGGAACTCGAGCAGCTGCTTGACGAGCACGCGCTCGGAGGGATGCAGCGGCGCGCGCGCGACACCCGCGCCCTCTTGCACGGCGGCGGCTGCGGCCCCGCCGGCTGCGGCCCCGCGGGCATCGGCCGCGCCGGCGTCCGGCGCGCATTCGCCGAGCGCCGCGACGACGCGCTCGCGGCCGGCCTTCGCGAGCATCGACGCGATTCGCGCGTGCGCGTACTGGACGTAGTAGACGGGGTTCTCGTTCGACTCGCTGCGCGCGAGGTCGAGGTCGAGGTCGACGGTCGTGTCGTGCGAGCGCGCGAGCAGATACCAGCGGGCGGCGTCGACGCCGATCTCCGCGACGAGGTCGTCGAGCGTGACAAATTCTCCCGCGCGCTTGGACATCTGCGCGCGCTCGCCCGCGCGCACGAGGTGGACGAGCTGCATGATCAGCAGCTCGAGCTCGTCCGGATCGCCGCCGAGCGCCGCGTATGCGGCCCGCATCCGCAGCACGTAGCCGTGATGGTCGGCTCCCCAGACGTCGATCTGGCGCTCGAAGCCGCGCTCGCGCTTGTCCTCGTGGTAGGCGATGTCGGAGGCGAAGTACGTGTGCTCGCCGCTGGAGCGCACGAGCACGCGGTCCTTGTCGTCGCCGAACTCGGTCGTACGCAGCCACAGCGCGCCGTCCTCGACGTAGGTGTGCCCGAGCTGCCGCAGCCGCGCGAGCGTCCGCTCGACGTCGCTCGGCTCGCCCGCGTGCAGCGCGCTCTCGTAGCTCCAGTGGTCGAACTCGCGCACGCCGAACGCGCTCAGCGAGGCGCGGATCTCTTCGACCATCGCCGCGACCGCCGCCGCGCCGAGCGCGTCCGGCTCACCGCTCGCCGCGTCGGGCAGTCGCGCGGCGAGCTCGGCGACGTACTCGCCCTGATAGCCGCCCTCCGGCGCCGCTTCGCCGCGCGCGAGCGCGCGCACCGACTCGCCGAACACGCGCACCTGCGAACCGGCGTCGTTGACGTAGAACTCCCTCGAAACGCGCTCGCCGGCGAACTCGAGCATTCGCGCGAGCGCGTCGCCGTAGGCCGCGTTGCGCGCGTGGCCGACGTGCATCGGACCGGTCGGGTTCGCCGAGACGAATTCGACGAGCACGCGCTCGGGGCTCGCGGGCGAGCCGGCGCCGAACGCGTCGCCGGCGGCGAGCACGTCGGCGAGCGCGCTCCGCAGCCAGGCGTCGCTGAGGAACAGGTTGAGGAAGCCCGGCCCGGCGACCTCGAAGCGCTCGAGCCGCTCGCCGAGCGCCGCCCGCAGCTCGGCGCCGAGACGCTCGGCGACCTCGCGCGGCGGCGCGCCGAGCCGCGCGGCGAGCAGCAGCGCGGCGTTCGTCGAGTAGTCGCCGAAGTCCGCGCGCGGCGGCCGCTCGAGCGTCACGCCGCCGCGCCCGTCCAGCGCCGGCGGGGGAGCGTCGGCGCCCGCCGCGCCGGGCGCGAGCGCGCTCGCGGAGCGCAGCACCTCCTCGCGCAGCGCCACGAGCGAGGGCTCGGCGCCGGCGAGCGGCGGGCCCGCGGAAGCCTGCCGATCGCTTGAAGAGTGCTCGCTCATTCGGTTCCCGCCGGATTCTGGTCCGGCGATTGCGATACTAGCTACGTGAACGACCAAGACTCAGGCGCCGAGCGCCACATAAACATCCACCTGTCCCCCGAGATCATGGGGGGCGTGTACGCGAACTTCGCGAACGTCAGCCACTCCGACTACGAGTTCACGGTGACGTTTGCGCGCGTCGACCATGAGGTCGAGGCCGAGGAGGTGCCCGGCGTCGTGGTCTCCCGCGTCAACCTCTCTCCACGCTTCATGCGCGAGCTGATCGACGCGATGGAGGACAACTACTCGAAGTGGCGCACGCGCGAGGGGATCAAGAACCTGCCCGAGTACGGCGGCACGGAGGCCGGATCTGAGGAGGAGTAGACCCGCGCGGACGTGGACGGCCCCACGATGAAGGTCGCGATCATCTCCGACGTCCACGCCAACCGGCAGGCCTTCGAGGCGACGCTCGAGGCGGTCGCGGCCAGCGACGCCGCCGAGCTGTGGTGTCTCGGCGACCTCGTCGGCTACGGCGCCGACCCGGACGCGTGCGTCGAGCTTGCGCGCGAGCACGCGGCGGTGTGCCTCGCCGGCAACCACGACCTCGCCGTCACCGGAGCGATCCCGCTCGACGAGTTCTCGCGCGGGGCGAGCCTCGCGGCGCAGTGGACGCGCGAGGTGATCGCGCCGCGCAACCTCGACTTCCTCGGCGGGCTGCAGCCGCAAGGACGCGAGAACGGCGGTCGCGAGCAGGTCGGCCTGTACCACGCCAGCCCGCGCGACCCCGTCTGGGAGTACGTGCTCTCGGCGCTGCTCGCCGAGCTGTGCCTCGACCGTCAGGACAGCCGCGTGTGCCTCGTCGGACACTCGCACGTCGCGCTGTCGTTCGTCCGCAGCGCGGGCGAGCCGGCGACCGGCGAACCGCGCCGCGCGGGCACGCAACTCGACATCGGCGAGGGCGAGTGGCTGCTGAACCCGGGCAGCGTCGGCCAGCCGCGCGACGGCGACCCGCGCGCGTCGTGGCTGCTGCTCGACCTCGACGGCGGCTCGGCGTCGTTCATGCGCACCGACTACGACGTCAGCGGCGCGGCCGCCGCGATCCGCGCGGCGCGCCTGCCCGACTCGCTCGCGGAGCGCCTGGAGTACGGTCAATGACCGTGCCTGCCCTCTCGCGATCGCTCCGACGGCGCCTCGCGCGCGTGCTCGCGGCCGCCCTGCTCGGCGTCTGCGCGGCGCTGCTCGTGTCGTGCTCGAGCTCGGGCAAGGGCCTGATCCCGACCGGCGACGCCGGCCCGCTGCAGAGCGACTTCGAAGCGGTCGCGCAGGCCGCCGAAAGCGGCGACGGCGACTGCGCGGCGACCGAAAGCGCGCTGCTGAAGACCGAACAGGACTTCGCGCGGCTGCCGAGCAGCGTCGACTCGGGTCTGCACGACAGGCTGCAGAACGGCATCGAAAATCTGCGCAAGCGCTCGCTCGCGCTGTGCGCGCAGCCGCTGCCGCAGGCGACCGATACGCAGACGACGCCGAAGACGACGAGCACGCAGACGACGCCGACGACGAGCACCGAAACGCAAACGACGAGCGCACAGACGACGCCGAAGACGACGACGAGCACGCCGAGCCCGTCGGGCCCCGGCGGCGGAACGCCGGCGCCCGGCGAAGAAACGCACGTCGGCGAAGCCGAAGGCGGTGCGCCGGCGGGCGAAGGCTCGGGCGGCGCGCGCGCCGGCGACGGTCAGGGCGTCGGCCAGGGCAACGGCCTCGGCCAAGGCAACGGGCGGGGCCTGGGCAACGGGCGCGGCCAGGATGGCGGCGGCAAATGAGCGTCGAGATCGCCGGCCGCTACCGCGTCGAGGGCCGGCTCGGGTTCGGCGGCATGTCGACCGTTCACCTCGCGCTCGACGTCCGCCTCGAGCGCCGCGTCGCGGTCAAGCTGCTCGCCGAGCACCTAGCCGAGGACCCGACGTTCGTCTCGCGCTTCCAGCGCGAGGCGCAGGCGGCGGCGCGCCTCGTGCACCCGAACATCGTGCAGGTGTTCGACTCCGGGCGCGACGAGTCGACCGGTCAGTACTTCATCGTGATGGAGTACATCGAGGGGAAATCGTGCGCCGAGATCCTCCGCGACGACGGCTGGGTGGACGTCGATCAGGCGATCGCGATCATCGACCAGGCGTGCGAGGGGCTGCATTACGCGCACCGTCACGGCGTCGTCCACCGCGACGTCAAGCCCGGCAACCTGCTGCGCTCGCGCGAGGGCGAGGTCAAGCTCGCCGACTTCGGCATCGCGAAGGCGACCGAGCAGTCGAGCATCACGCAGGTCGGCTCGGTGCTTGGGACGGCCGCGTACCTCGCGCCGGAGCAGGCGCGTGGCGAAGAGGCCGGACCGCGCGCGGACCTGTACGCGCTCGGCGTCGTCACCTATCAGATGATCTCCGGTCGCCTCCCGTACGAGGCGAGCTCGCTGACCGAGCTGGCGCTCAAGCAACAGCAGGAGGAACCGCCGCTGCTCGACACGCTCGTCGCCGCCGTGCGCGCCGAGCTCGCCGAGGCCGTCGCGATCTCGCTCGCGCTCGACCCGAGCGAGCGCTATGAGACGGCGCGCGAGATGGGTCGTGCGCTGAGCGACGGCGCGAACGGGATCGCCGCCGGCGAGCGTCCGGGCGCTCGGCGCCGGGCGCCGGCGACCGAGGCGACGAGCGTGCTCGGCGCGGCGCGGCGCGCGCCCGCACACGAGCCCGAGCGCGGCGCGACGGCGGTGACGCCGCGGCGCCCCCGCTCGGGACCCCCGCGGCGCCGGCCGGTCGCATCGCCGGCGGTGCAGGCGCCATCGCCGCAGGCGCGTCGTCGTCGCGGCCGGCTCGCGCCGATCCTGCTCGGGCTGCTGCTGCTGGTTGTCGCGATCGTCGCGATCGTGATCGCGTCGGCGCCGGCGCCGACGAAGGTCGTGCTGCGCAACGTCGTCTACTCCGACGTGCAGCAGGCGTCCTCGGCGCTGAAGCAGCTCGTCTCCGAAAACACCAAATAACACGCCGGCGCGGAGCATCGTCCCGACCCGGCGCCCGGGTCGGGATGGCGACTGCGCCATGCTAGGAGCCCGTGATCGTCGGATCGCTGCTCAACGTCGACCACCTGATCGAAGTGGCCGGCTACCCGCTGCTGTTCCTGCTCGTGATGGCCGAGTCGGGCGGCGTGCCGATCCCGGGCGAGACGGCGCTGATCACGGCTGCCGTGCTCGCGAGCCGTGGCAAGCTGCAGATCGAGTGGGTGATCGCGCTCGCCGCGACGGCGGCGATCGTCGGCGACAACATCGGCTATCTGATCGGGCGCAAGGGCGGGCGCTGGCTGCTGGAGCGCCCGGGGCGCTTCGAGCGCCAGCGGCGCGAGGTCCTGCGCACCGGCGAGCCGTTCTTCAAACGGCACGGCCCGAAGGCCGTGTACTTCGGCCGCTTCGTGCTCGGACTGCGCGTTTGGGCGTCGTGGCTGGCCGGCGCGACGCAGATGCACTGGCGCTCGTTCGTGCTCTGGAACGCGCTCGGCGGGATCTCGTGGGCGACGGCGGTCGGGTTGCTCGCGTACTTCCTCGGCAGCTCCGCCGGCAACGCGATCGAAGCGTTCGGGATCTACGGGCTCGCGGCGGCCGTGCTCGCGATCGTCAGCGCGTTCGTCCTGCACCGGCGCGCGCGCCGCCGGCGGGTCGAGCAGGACGAGGAGAAAGAGCGGACAGGCGAGCGGACGGCGGCGCGCCCGGAGGGCGAGCTGAGCGCTCCCGAGCGACGTCCGTGAGCGCGTCACGCGGGCGCGATCAGCAGCCGGCGGCGGCGTCGCCGGCGCACGGCGCGATCCGCTGGCACATTTCGGCGAGCGCCGCGAGCTCGGGCTCGGTGAAGCGCGAAAAGAACTGGTCGCGCACGACGGCGAGGTGCGTGGCGCGCGCTTCCTGCAGGCGCATGCGCCCACTGGCGGTGAGGCACGCGAATGACCCGCGCGCGTCCTGTTCGCAGGAGCAGCGCTCCAGCAGATGCTCGCGCTCGAGCCGGTCGACGAGACGCGTCAGGCCGCTGCGCGAGAGCTGCGCCTGCTCGGCGAGGTCGCACATGCGCATCCGGCCGCCGCACGAGTCCTCGAGCCGGTCGAGCACCTCGTAGGAGCTGAGCGGCAGGCTATGGGCTTGCTCGAGCGCGGCGTCGAGCCGCTTGGAGAGGCACGCGTTGGCGCGAAGCAGGCTGCGCCAAGCGCGCTGGCCAGCCTCCGAGGGTTCGCTCGGAAGCTCGTTCTCGCGCTCCCCGGGCGCGATCTGGAGTGAGGTTGCGCTCGCCATGTCGGTCTGTACCCAAGTCCTCCTGCGACCGAATTTAGCAGTGTCAGAGCGCCGCGACCGATCGTCAGAGCTCAGTCGCGCGTGGCGCGGCACGCCCACCACATGATCAGCGGCTGCAGCGGCAGTCGCGCGAGCAGCGCCCAGCGCGGGATCTTGCGGAAGCGCTCGGGCTCGCGCGCCATGTGCACGTTCGCCGGAAACACGGCGGCGAGCAGTGCGATCAGCCCGAGCCCGGAGGCCCGGCGCGTCGCCGGGACGAGCACGCCGACGCCGCCCGCGATCTCGGCCACGCCGCTCAGCTGCACGACCAGGCGCGAGCGGCCGCGCAGCGACGGCGGCACGATCCGCTCGTACGCGCGCGGCATCACGAAGTGGTTGACGCCCGCCAGGATGAAGACGTCGCCGAGCAGCCGCCAGGAGCGACCCTCCGCTCGTCTCACGCGACCGTCCCGTCGATCAGCGAGCGTCCGGTCATCGCGGCGGGCTGGGCGACGCCGAGCAGCTGCAGCACGGTCGGAGCCACGTCGGCGAGGACGCCGGCTCGCTGGCGAAGTTGCACACCTGGCAGCGTGAGGATCAGCGGCACGGGGTTGAGCGAGTGCGCCGTGTTCGGGCTGCCGTCGGGCTCGAGCATGTGGTCGGCGTTGCCGTGATCGGCGGTCACGACGCAGACGCCGCCGCTCTCGCGCACGGCGGCGAGCACCTCGCCGAGGCACTCGTCGACGGTCTCGACGGCGGCGACGGCGGCGTCGATCACGCCCGTGTGCCCGACCATGTCGGCGTTCGCGAAGTTGACGATCGCGAAGCCCGGACGATCCTCGCGCCACGCGGCGGCGAACGCCCGCGCGGCCTCGCGCGCGCTCATCTGCGGCTTGCGGTCATACGTCGGCACGTCGCGCGGCGAGGCGACGAGCTCGCGCCGCTCGCCGCGCAACTGCGTCTCGTGGCCGCCGTTGAAGAAGTACGTAATGTGCGGGTACTTCTCGGTCTCGGCGACGTGCAACTGCGCGATGTCGGCGTCGGCGAGCGCGGCTGCGAGCGTCGTCGCCGGACGCTCGGGCGCGAACGCGACCGGATACGGCCACCGCTCCTCGTACTGCGTCAGCGTCGTGTAGCGCGCGATCGGCTGCGCCCCGCCGCGGCCGCTCCAGCCGGGCAGCTGCTCCTCGCCTTCGCCGAATCCCGGCTCGGCGAGCGCGCGCGTCAGCTCGCGCATCCGGTCGGGGCGGAAGTTGAACGCGATCACGCTGTCGCCGGGTGCGATCGCGGCCGGCTCGCCGACGAGCGTAGGCTCGATGAACTCGTCGCTCTCCGCCCGCGCGTACGCGTCGCGCACGGCCCGCTCGCCGCTGTCGGCGCTGAACGGCGCGGCGCCGTGCACGAGCAGGTCGTATGCGCGCTGCGTACGCTCCCAGCGGCGATCGCGGTCCATCGCCCAGTAGCGACCGACGACCGAGCCGACGCGCACGCCCGGAGTCGCGTCGAGCCGCGCGAGGAAGGCCGCGCCCGAGTGAGGGAGCGTGTCGCGTCCGTCGGTGAACGCATGCACGATCACGTCTTTCGGCGCGTCGGCGCCGGCGGCGGGATGCGCGCGAGCACACGCGATGATCGCGAGCAGATGGTCGAACGACGAGTGCACGCCGCCGTCGGAGACGAGCCCGATCAGGTGCACGCGCCGGTCGCCGGACAGCGCCTCGCGGAGCACCTCGTTGCGCGCGAGCGAGCCGTCGGCGATCGCGTCGTCGATCCGCACGAGGTCCTGGCGCATGATCGCGCCGGCGCCGAGGTTGAGGTGCCCGACCTCGGAGTTGCCCATCTGCCCGTCGGGCAGCCCGACGGCGCGCCCGCACGCGGTCAGCGTCGTGTGCGGGTACGAGCGCCACAGCTCGTCGAAGACGGGCGTGCGCGCGAGCGAGACGGCGTTGCCGGGGCCCGGCTCGGCGAGGCCCCAGCCGTCGAGCACGACCAGGCACACGCAGGGGACAGGCCCCGCGGGCGCGCTCATCGCGCGGCGGCCGCGCCCACGATCTGCGCGAACGACTCGGCGTCGAGCGAGGCGCCGCCGACGAGCGCGCCGTCGACGTCGGGCAGCGCGAGCAGCTCGGCGGCGTTCTCGGGCTTGACCGAGCCGCCGTACAGCACACGCACGCGCGCCGCCGCGTCGGCGTCGCGATCGCCGACGAGCGCGCGGATGAACGCGATCGCCTCCTGCGCCTGCTCGGGCGTCGCGACCTTGCCGGTGCCGATCGCCCAAATCGGCTCGTACGCGATCACGACGTCGGCGAGCCGCTCGTCGCCGACGCTCGCCAGGTCGTCCTTGACCTGCTGGCGCAGCTTGCGATCGGTGTCCTCGTTCTCGCGCTCGGCCTCGGTCTCGCCGACGCACAGGATCGGCGTCAGCCCGTGCTCGAGCGCGGCGGGGACCTTCAGCGCGAGCGCACGATCGGTCTCGCCGAACAGCTCGCGTCGCTCGGAGTGCCCAAGCACGACGCCTCGCACGCCGACGTCTTCGAGCATCACCGGCGAGACCTCGCCGGTGAACGCGCCGTCCGGCTCGTGATGCATGTTCTGCGCGTACACCTCGACGCGCGAGCCGCGCGCGCTGTCGACGATCGCGCGCAGGTCGGTGAACGGCACGCAGATCGCGACGTCGGCGCCGTCGATCGCCGAGACGCGCGGCAGCAGCGCCTGGATGTAGTCCTCGGCGTCGCGCTCGGTCTTGTGCATCTTCCAGTTGCCCGCGATCAGCGGTCGGCGACGGCCCGGTCGCGTGCGGGCGCTCACGACGCCACGCCTGCGCTGGCGCCGGCGCCGTCGAGCGCCTCGACGCCGGGGAGCGCGCGTCCCTCGACGAGCTCGAGCGTCGCGCCGCCGCCGGTCGAGAGATGGTCGACGGCGTGCTCGAGGCCGAAGCGCGTCAGCGCCGCGGCCGAGTCGCCGCCGCCGACGACCGTCACGCCGGGCGCCTGCGCGACCGCTTCGGCGACGCGGCGCGTGCCGGCGGCGTACGGCGCGAGCTCGAACGCGCCCATCGGGCCGTTCCAGAAGACCGAGCCGGCGCGCGCGATCTCGCCGGCGTAGCGCTCGGCGCTGTCGGGGCCGATGTCGAGACCCATCCAGCCGGCCGGCACCTCGACGCCGGGCAGCGCGCGGTGCGGAGCGTCGGCGGCGAGGCGCTCGCCGATCACGAGGTCGGTCGGCAGCATCACGCTCGCGCGCTTGGGGTCGGTCGCCTTCGCGAGCGCGCGGCGCGCGTGCTCGACGTCGTCGTCGCCGCACAGCGACTCGCCGACGGCGTGCCCTTGCGCGCAGAGGAACGGAAAGCACATCGCGCCGCCGATGATCACGACGTCGGCGATCTCGAGGAAGCGGTCGATCACGCCGATCTTGTCGGCGACCTTCGCGCCGCCGATCACGGCGACGAGCGGGCGCGGCGGGCGCTCGAGGATCTTGCCGAGCGTCTGCACCTCGCGCTGCAAGAGCCGGCCGGCGGCGCTCGGGAGCAGGTGCGCGACGCCCTCGGTGCTCGCGTGCGCGCGGTGCGCGGCGCCGAACGCGTCGTCGACGTAGACGTCGGCGAGCTCGGCCAAGGCGCGCGCGAGCGCCGGGTCGTTGTCGGTCTCACCGGCCTCGAAGCGGACGTTCTCGAGCACGAGCAGTTCGCCCGCGGCGAGCTGCTCCGACAGCGCCTTGACCCGCTCGCCGACGACGGCCGGCGCCAGCGTGACGGGCGCGTCGGTCAGCTCGCGCAGGCGCGCGACGACGGGCGCGAGCGAGAGGTCCTCCTCGCGGCGCCCCTCGGGGCGGCCGAGGTGCGAGACGAGCACGATCCGCGCGCCGCGCGCGCGCAGCTCCTCGATCGTCTCGAGCGCAGCCGCGATCCGCGTGTCGTCGGCGACGATCGGGTGACCGTCGGCGTCCTTCGCGAGCGGCACGTTGAAGTCGACGCGCACGAGCACGCGCTTGCCCTCGACGTCGAGTTGGTCGAGCGTTCTCACAGCACCTTCTGCACGAGGTCGACCACCCGGTTGGAGTAGCCCCACTCGTTGTCGTACCACGCGACGACCTTCAGCATCGTGCCGTCGAGCACCGACGTCAATTTGGCGTCGACGATCGACGAGTACGGCGACTGCACGATGTCGGTCGAGACGATCGGATCGTCGGTGTACCGGAGGATGCCCGCCAGCGGGCCGCTCGCGGCGGCGGCGCGCAGCGCGCCGTTGACCTCCTCGACGGTCGTCGCGCGCTCGCACTCGACGGTCAAGTCGACGACGGACCCCGTCGGGACAGGCGCCCTGATTGCGAAGCCGTGCAGCTTGCCGTTGAGCTGCGGGATCACGAGGCCGATCGCCTTCGCGGCGCCGGTCGAGGCCGGGATCAGGTTGATCGCGGCGGCGCGCGCGCGGCGCAGGTCCTTGTGCGGCAGGTCCTGCAGGCGCTGGTCGGCGGTGTAGGCGTGGATCGTCGTCATCAGGCCGTGCTTGACGCCGACCGTGTCGTTGACGACCTTTGCGACCGGCGCGAGGCAGTTGGTCGTGCATGACGCGTTCGAGACGATCCGATGGTTGGCGGGGTCGTACGCCTCGTCGAAGTTGACGCCGAGCACGACCGTCGCGTCGGGGTCGGTCGCGGGCGCCGAGATGACGACCTTCTTCGCGCCCCGCGCGAGGTGCTTCGCGGCGCTGTCGCGGTCGGTGAACAGCCCGGTCGACTCGATCACGACGTCGACGCCGAGCTCGCCCCACGGCAGCGCCGCCGGGTCGCGCTCGGCGAGCACCTTGATCTCCGAGCCGTCGACCTCGAGCGCGCCGTCGCGCGCTTGCACGGAGCCGTCGTACGGGCCGAGGATCGAGTCGTACTTGAGCAGGTGCGCGAGCGTCGTCTCGTCGGTCAGGTCGTTGACCGCGACCCACTCGATCGCCGCGTCGGTCTCCTCCCCCCTGGCCTTGGCGGCGCGGAACACGTTCCGGCCGATCCGGCCGAATCCGTTGATCCCAACGCGAACGGGCATGCAGTCCTCCTGAGCGAAAAATGAACGATGCCGGGCTTTCGGAGGTCCATCCCCGCAGCCCGGCGTACGTGCGAGAGGCTATCAGCGGCCGCTCAGGCGCCGCGAGGACGCTTGTCGATGTCGCGGTGCGCGACGGCGACGTCGAGCTCGTCGCTGGAGCGATAGCGCTCGGCGAGGTGCTCGGCGATCGCGACCGAGCGATGGCGCCCGCCGGTGCAGCCGATCGCGATCACGAGATGCGACTTGCCCTCGGCGACGTACTGCGGCAGCAGGAAGTCGAGCAGCGCGTGCAGCCGCGTGTAGAACTCCTCGAGGCGCCCGTCGCGCGCGATGTGCTCGAGGACCGGCGCGTCGAGCCCGGTCAGCTCGCGCAGGTCGGGCTCGTAGTGCGGGTTCGCGAGGAAGCGCACGTCGAACGCTAGGTCCTCCTCGCGCGGCGGCCCGTGCTTGAAGCCGAAGCTCATGAACGTCAGCGCGAGCCGCCCGGCCGCCTTGTGCGGCAGCAGCTCGTCGGCGATCTTGCCGCGCAGCATCGCCGTCGACATGCCGGTCGTGTCGATCACCAGATCGGCGTGCTCGCGCAGCGGCGCGAGCAGCGCGCGCTCGGCGGCGACGCCGGCCGCGACGCTGCCCTCGGGCGCGAGCGGGTGGCGGCGGCGGGTCTCCTTGTAGCGCGTCACGAGCGTCTGCTCGGCGGCCTCGAGAAACAGCACATGGTGGGAGAGCCCGAGCGCGTCGAGGTCGTCGACGACGGCGCGCAGCGCCTCGAAGTAGACGCCGCCGCGCACGTCTGAGACGACCGCCGCGCGCTCGACCTTCGAGCCCTGGTGCACGAACAGCTCGACGAGCGACCGGATCATCTCGGGCGGCAGGTTGTCGACGCAGAAGTAGCCGGCGTCCTCGAACACGTTCATCGCCGTCGACTTGCCGGCGCCGGAGAAGCCGGTGATCACGACGAGGTCCTGCAGGCGCGTCGCGACGATCGGCTTCGTCGTGCCGTCGGGCTCGCGCGCGGCGCCCGACGGCAGCGGGCGGAGCGGTCTGATCACGGCCATGCCTTCATTGTGCTCGCTTCGGCGGCGAAGCTGTTGATTTGCGGGGAACTTGCAGAAAACCGCCCAACGGCGAGTGTGACCGGCATCCAGCCTTCAGGCCGAGCCGGCCTCCGCTACCTTGCCGGCCATCCAGGCCGGCCTCTCAGCCGGCTCTGCGCAGGCTCAGATAGATCTCCCGCGCGACCTTGGCGGGCAGCCCGGGGACGGCTTGCAGCTCCTCGCTGGAGGCCGCGACGACGCTCTCGGGCGAGCCGAAGTGCGCGAGCAGCGCGCGCTTGCGCGCCGGGCCGACGCCCGGCAGCTCGTCGAGCAGCGAGCTCGTCATCGCCGCCTCGCGGCGGCCGCGGTGGTGCGTGATCGCAAAGCGGTGCGCCTCGTCGCGCACGCGCTGGAGCAGTTGCAGCTCGGGCGTCGAGTGGTCGAGCACGAGCGGTGCGCGGCGGCCGGGGACGAACAGCTCCTCGATCCGCTTCGCGAGCGCGACGACGGCGACGCCGCGGTCGCGAAAGCCGCGCAGCTGCGCGAGGCCGGCCGCGAGCTGGCCCTTGCCTCCGTCGATCACGACGACGTTCGGCAGCGACGCGAAGCTCGCGTCGTAGTCGGGATCGTGCGGAGACAGGTCGGCTTGGCGCTCCCACTGCGCGTAGCGGCGCGCTAGCACCTCGGCGATCGCGGCGAAGTCGTCCGATTCGCCTTCGGCGAGCGAGCGGATCTTGAAGCGCCGGTAGTCGGACTTCTTCGGCGCGCCGCCCTCGAACACGACCATCGACGCGACGGTCTGCGTGCCGCCGAGATGCGAGATGTCGAAGCACTCGATGCGGATCGGCGGCGCGTCGAGGCCGAGCGCCTGCTGCAGGCCTTCGACGGCCTCGACGCGGCTCTGGCGGCGGCGCTCGGATTTGAGCCGCTCCTGGTCGAGCGCGAGGCGCGCGTTGCGCTCGGCGAGCTGCAGGATGCGGCGCTTCTCGCCGCGCTCGGCCGCGCGCAGCTCAACCGGGCCGTCGCGACGGCTGGCGAGCGCGTCGGCGAGCGCCGGGCGCGCGTCGACGCCGCGCTGGACGACGAGCAGCGCCGGGATCGACATGTGGCCGGCGTAGTACTGCAGCATGAACTCCTCGGCGACCTCCGCCTCGCTGCGCTCGGTCTCGTTTGACAAATAAAACGACTGACGGTCGGACAGAACGCCGTCGCGCACCTGGAAGACCTGCGCGTTCGCCTCGCGCGCGTCGATCGCGACGGCGACGGCGTCGAACGTGCCGACGTCCTCGTTCGCGACGCGCCGGCGCTCGAGCAGCGAATGGACGGCGCGCAGCCGGTTGCGCTCGACCGTCGCCTGCTCGAACTCCTCGGCGGCGGCGGCCGCGCGCATCCGCCGCTCGAGCTCGCGCTCGATCGTCTTGAAGCGACCGGACAGGAAGTCGACGACGCCGTCGATGCTCGCGCGATAATCGTCCTTCGAGACGTAGTCGACGCACGGCGCCTCGCAGCGCTTGATGTAGTAGTCGAGGCACGGGCTGCCGCTGCGCCGGCCCGGCTCGGCGCCTGTGCACGAGCGGAACATGAAGACCTTCGCGAGCACGTCGAGCGTGCCGCGCACGCGCTTCGCGTTCGAGTACGGACCGAAGTACGCGCGGCCGGGGCGGTGGCGCTCGCGCGTGAAGTACACGCGCGGGTAGTCCTCGTCGAGCGAGATCGCGATGAACGGGTACGACTTGTCGTCGCGCAGGCGAATGTTGAAGCGCGGGCGGTACTGCTTGATGAAGCTCTGCTCGGCTAGCAGCGCCTCGGCCTCGGACGCGACGATCACGCATTCGACGCTCTCGACGCTCGCGACCATCTCGGCGTGGCCCGGGCTGCTTGGCACCTGCGCCTTCGAGAAGTGCGACGCGACGCGCTTGCGCACGGACTTCGCCTTGCCGACGTAGATCACGCGCGCTTTGCCGTCGCGAAACAGGTACACGCCCGGCTGGTCGGGCAGCGCGCGACGTTGCTCGACGAGGCTCGCGCTCGCCTCGCCGTCGCTCGTCACTGTCTCGCTCGCCATCTCCTTTCGAGGATACGAGGCGTCGCGACCGTGCGACGTGGTCGGTGCACCGTGCCCGATCGACCCGATCACGCGGAATTCTGGTGCGGTGATGCGGCACCTATAGGTGCTATAAACCAGCATATATTGGTGCTATATTACTGCACCATGGGTAGTCCGTTCATTTACGAGGACCCCGTCGAACCGCCCGATCGGCTCGCCGACCGGGTCGACGAGCTCTCGGTGCTGCGCGATCGTGCCGCCGAGACCCGTAACAGCCGTCTGGAAGGACCACGTCGTTACGGCAAGACTTCGTTGCTCAAGGCCGCGCTTGCCGTCGCGGACAGGGACGGCTTTGTTCCGATCTACGTGAGCTTCCTTGGCGTGCTGACGATCGCCGACGTGGCAGAGCGCATAGAGCGCGCCTACAGACAGCAACTCGACGGGGCGCTGAAGCGTTGGTTTGCGGGCGTGATCTCGACGATGAAGCCACGCGTGCGAGCAGCCCCCGGCGGGGTTGGCGTCGACTTCTCGCCGCGGACGCAGACACCCGCACTACTCGATCGCCTCAGCTTGCCACGACGACTGCAGGCGCGCCACGGACGCCAGTGCGCGGTCGCGTTCGACGAGTTTCAGGATGTCGTGCGCATCGGAAGCGGTCTTGCCGGATCGATTCGATCCGAGCTCGAGCAGCACGGAAGCGCGGCGGGATACATCTTCTCGGGCTCTCACCCTGGACTGATGCGCGATCTCTTCTCCGATCGACGCCACGCATTCTTCGCGCAGGCGAAGCCGATCGAGCTCCCGCGACTAGGCGCTGAAGATCTCGCCGAATACATCGGGGCTCGTTTCGAGCGTGGCAACCGCGACGCGGGCGACGCGCTGGAGTTGCTGCTGCGAACCGCGGATGGCCATCCTCAACGGGCGATGCTGCTCGCACATCACCTCTTCGAGAGCACGAAAGCGTCGACAAGCGCATCGACCGAAGAGTGGGTCGCCGCTTACGCCGGCGCGACGCGCGACGCCAACCCGGAGGTACAGGCGGCATGGGACTCGTGGAACAACAGCGAGCGACGGTTGATGGCCGTCATCTCGAGACGCACGTTGCCCCTGCAGGGTCGAGACGCGCAAGAGCAATACGGCGTCAGCAAGACCGGCAGCAACCAGGACACGGTCACGCGGCTGGAGCGCGACGGCCACGTCGTTGGCGACGAGAGCACGAAGACGGGCTGGCGCGTAGTGGACCCGTTGCTGGAGCAGTGGCTGGCCAACGGTCGCGGCTGGCCCGGGGCTGTCGCCTAGATCAGTAGCTGCGCCAGTGGCGGTAGACGACGAGCAGCCCGTACAGCACGAGCAGCAGCAGCGCGAACCACAGCACGCCGATCAGCGCCGTCGAGTGCAGCATCCGCGAGTAGCCGGCGACGAGCAGCGCGGCGAGCGCGAGCGCGCCGTAGAGGATCGCGCGGTGGCGGTCGCCGAGACCGTGCAGCGTGACGCGGTATTCGCGGTACATGCGCAGCCCGAGGTACGCGAAGCCGACGCCGAAGCCGATCATCAAGATCGCTTCGAACGTGTTCGCCGCCTTGCCGCCGCCCGGAATCAGGAAGACGGCGGCGGCGATGATCGCGACGATCGCGACGTTGCGTGCCGTGCGCAGGTCCACGAGTCGATTCTAAGCGCCGCGCCGCGAGCGCCGGTCAGTCGATCAGCGCCTCCAGCCGCGCGTACGCCTCCTCGACGGCGCGCCGCGCCGCCGTGTGGCGCGCCTCGGACTTCGCCGACTCGTACTTGCTCGCCCACGCCGCCGGGTCCGACAGCTCCTGCTCGAGCGCCGCCATCGCCGCCTCGGCCCGCTCGACCGCGAGCGCCGCCTGCTCCTGCGCCGACAGCCGGTTCTTCGACGGCCCCTTCTGCTTCTGCTTGCCCTTGGCCTTCGCCGCTGCGCCGTTCGACCCGTTTGCGGTTGTCGTAGTTCCAGCCGGCGCATGCGCCGGCTGGCGGACGGGCGCATGCGCCCGTCCGGGAGACCGCACATGTGCGGTCTCCGACCGAACGATCGAAGATCGTCCAGCATGCGGGCCGGTCTTCTCATTCGAAGACTGCGGACCCCCCGCCATCCGCTCCTCGCGCACGCGCACATACTCGGGCCAGCCGCCTTCGTAGCTGTGCAGCGTGTGTTCCTCGACGGCGACCGTGCGCGTGCCGACGGCGTCGAGCAGCGCGCGATCGTGCGAGACGAGCAGCACCGCGCCGGCGAACGAGCGCAGCGCGTCCTCGAGCGCCTCGCGGCTCTCGATGTCGAGGTGGTTCGTCGGCTCGTCGAGGATCAGCACGTTTGCGCCCGAGTGCACCAGCACCGCAAGCGACAACCGCCGGCGCTCGCCTCCGGACAGCCCCGTGAGCGGCTTTTCGGCCTCCTCGCCGCTGAACAGGAAGCGACCGAGCAGCGCGCGCGCTTTGCCCTGCGTCAGGCTCGTCGCACGCTGCGTCGCGTCGAGCACGCTTTGGCCCGGGTCGCCGCCGGCGCCGAGCTCGTCGGCATGCTGCGAGAGGTAGCCGACCTTCACGTTGTGGCCCGTGCTCAGCTTCCCCGCCGCGAGCGCGCGGCTGCCGGCGAGCGTCTCGATCAGCGTCGTCTTGCCGGTCCCGTTCGGCCCGACGACCGAGACGTGCTCGCCGCGCTGCAGCCACAGCTCGGCGTGCTCGAGCAGCACGATCGGCGGCTCGCCGATCTCGACGCGCCCGTCGAGCAGCTCGAAGATCACCCGGCCGGTGCGCTCCGGCGCCGCGAACTGGAAGTCGAGCGAGCGCCCATCCTTCGGGTCGCGCTCGATCCGCTCGTTCTTCGTCAGCTTCTTCACGCGCGACTGCGCCTGACGCGCCTTCGTCGCCTTGTAGCGAAAGCGCTCGATGAAGCGCTCCATCCGCGCGATCTCCGCCTGCTGCTTGTCGATCGACTTGCCCAGCGCGATCTCGCGCGCGGCCTGCTCCTTGCGCCACCGCGCCCACGTGCCCGCGAAGAAGCGCGCGCGCCCGGCCTCCAGCTCGAGCACCGCCGTGCCCACCGCCTCGAGGAACCAGCGGTCGTGCGCGACCAGGACTACCGCCGCGTCGAGCTCGACGAGCGTCTGCTCGAGCCACTCCAGCGACTCGATGTCGAGGTGGTTCGTCGGCTCGTCCAGCAGCAGCACGTCGGCGCCCGTCGCGAGCGCGCGCGCGAGCGACGCGCGCGTCAGCTGGCCGCCCGAGAACGTGTCGAGCGGCCGGTCGAGATCCGCCTCGACGAAGCCGAGCCCGCGCGCCATCACCGTCGCGCGATCGCGCCACAAATAGCCGCCGCGCGTCTCCAGCTTCGCCTGCGCGCGCGCGTAGCGGCCGAGCACCGCCTCCTCCGCCTCGCCCGCCGCCATCCTCGCCTCGAGCGTCGCCAGCTCCGACTCGATCTGCAGCTCCTCGACGCAACCCGACAGCACGTACTCGCGCAGCGCCACGTGCCGCTCACGCGGCGGGCGCTGGTCGTGCAGCGCGATCCGCACGCCCTTGCCGACGCTCAGCTCGCCCTTGTCGATCGACGTCTCGCCCGCGAGCATCCGCAGCAGCGTCGTCTTGCCCGCGCCGTTGCGCCCCGCGATCGTCAGCCGTTCGCGCCGCTCGAGCTTCAGCGACACGCCCTGCAGCAATGGCTGCCCGGCAATGTCCTTGTGCATGTCCGACGCGATCAGGAGAGCCATCTAGTTGGGTGATACCAAGGTGAGCGCCAGCCGGCCCGACCGCCCTTCGCGCTGTGTGCGCGCCGGCTAGGTAACTGCCTGCCGTGGCGGCTGGAGCGTCGGCGTTGGGCGCGAGCGGCGCGGGGAGCGGCGCGGGGAGTGTCTCGCGTTGCAATGGTCGATAGCAAATGTATATACGGCGTATCTACGATTGCTATCGGCGTTTGGAATCGAGCCGATCATGACCGCGCTGCGCGGCCGATCCGCGCCGGCGAGACCGGCCGGCGGCGCGCGCGCCGAAAGACCCTCCGATACGATTCGACGCGGTGCACCGCGTCAAGACATCGCTGGCCCTCTGGGCGTTGCTGATCCCGTTCGTGCTCGCGCCGGCCGCGCTGGCGACGAACAACGGGCGCGGATTCTACGGCGAGACGGACGACAAAGTCGTGACCGACGCCGGCTTCATCCTGATCGTGTTCTTCCCGCTGTTCATCTTCTGCATGAGCATGCTCCAGCGCGCGCTCGACAAACGCAAGGAAGCGCGCAAGTCCGCACAGAAGGGCCACCTGAGCAACGCTCAGTGGCGCGGCGGCTGGTAGCGCGCCACCGCCGGATGGCCGAGCCGGTGGGCCGATGAACGACAGCGACGGACCGAGCGGCGACGGGCCATCCGGCGCCGACGCGGTGCGCTACGAGCGCCGCGGCGCGGCCGCGCTCGTGACGATCGACCGCCAACACCGGCGCAACGCGGTCGACGGCCCGACCGCGGCGGCGCTGCACGACGCCTACCAGCGCTTCGAGGCCGACGACGACGCGCGCGCGATGGTCCTGACAGGGGCCGGCGGCGTCTCGTTCTGCGCCGGCGCCGACCTCAAGGCGCAGGAGACGTTCGTCGGCCGGCTGATCAGCGCCGAGGGCCCGATGGGCTTCACGCGCCTGACGTCTTCGAAGCCGACGATCGCCGCGATCTCCGGCTTCGCGCTCGCCGGCGGGCTCGAGCTCGCGCTGTGGTGCGACCTGCGGATCGCGACCGCCGACTCGCGGCTCGGCTACGCCGAGCGGCGTTGGGGCGTGCCGCTGATCGACGGCGGCACACAGCGCCTGCCGCGGATCGTCGGCCTCGGCCGCGCGCTCGATCTGATCCTCACGGGGCGGATCATCGACGCGCACGAGGCGCACGCGATCGGCATGCTGACCGAGATCGTGCCCGCCGGCGCGCACGTCGATCGCGCGCTCGAGCTCGCCGACGGGCTCGCGCGGTTCCCGCAGCGCACGATGCTCGCCGATCGTCGCGCGGCGATCGACGGGCTCGGGATGCCGCTCGCCGACGGGCTCGCGCTCGAGGCGGCGGCCGGGCCCGAGGTGTTTGAAGACGGCGCGCGCGGCGCCGCGCGCTTCGCCGCCGGCGAGGGCCGCGGCGGGGCCGGGGCTGGCGTCTAGACACGCGCCGACAGGCCCGCTCGCACGCCCGCCGAAGACGAGCGCGGCTGCCCGGCCGGCGGCCGCTCGTTCAAGGTAGGCTCTGCTGCACGATGGCCTACTTCGTGACCGGAGCGACCGGCTTCATCGGACGGCGCCTCGTCGAGCAACTGCTCGCCAAACGCCAGGGCAAGGTGTACGTGCTCGTGCGCGAGTCCTCGATCGAGCGACTCGACGATCTGATCGCGCGCTGGAGCGTCCTCGACGGCGCCGCCGCCGGCAAACGGGTCGAGCCGGTGCTCGGCGACCTGCGGCGCCCGCTGCTCGGCGTCGAGCAGGAGCAGGTCGCGGAGCTGCGCGGCAAGATCAAGCATTTCTTCCACCTCGCGGCCGTCTACGACATGACGGCGCCGGCCGAGCGCAACACGGCCGTCAACGTCGGCGGCACGACGCACGCGGTCGAATTGGCGCGGGCCGTCGACGCCGAGCACTTCCACCACGTCTCCTCGATCGCCGTCGCCGGCGAGTACGGCGGC
>Ga0210386_10001556_pt1 | contig 20460 bp, 23 predicted proteins | sample IncBWH32OmetaG_FD_160091 | JGI IMG/M metagenome (GOLD analysis project Ga0210386, IMG submission 160091) | Forest soil microbial communities from Barre Woods Harvard Forest LTER site, Petersham, Massachusetts, United States - Inc-BW-H-32-O ...
CGCCGCAGTTCCCTCCGATGGACATGCCCGACCCGCCGGCCGCGCCGACTCCGATATATACGCCACCACCTGGAGGGCCAATCATTAACTTGCCACCGATCTCACACGACGACGCCGCCAGAGCCGGCACAGCGACGGGGTTGACCGGTATCGCGGGAATTTTGGCCTGGCTTGCCTTGATCCTTGAACAAAACTGACGCCGACCGACCAACCACAATGACACCAACGATCTCAGTGACGCCGTCCACGACGCATTCGTCAGTACCATGGCCGCAGCAGAGCGGGACGTCTGTGCCGCCGGTCTCCCGAGAACAGGCGATCTTTCACCCCCGGAAAGGAGGGAAATGGCCATCTTTCGGGTAGGTTTCTTTCCAGATTTTCTTTGGGGTGATGATGTGGTTCTCGTAGGTGCGGATCGGGATGGAATGCGAATGTTTCAATCCGCGGTGCGATCGGCACTTGACAACGGGGCGGCGAGCTTTGAATTCGATCCAATTAAGCATCACGTCCTGCGGCAAGACGGTGCAGCTGACGTCGAACTGGGATCGCAGACTGTTGTGTGGCGGTTCGATGGTGCGCACCTGGCAGAGATGCTCAATTTGATCGAGCCATTGGTCGATATCATAAAGCCGGCTCATAATTACTTCGACGACTTAAATGACCCGGACGCAACGCTGATGCTCTCTGTCGATGAATACGTAAGCGGCGGTCCGTTCGCGAAGTATCCGCACGGTTTGCCGGTGCCACCCTCGGAAGATTAGGTGCGGACCCGTTCCGCGCGCTTGGAACAATCAACTGATGAGCAGGCAATCGGCCCGCGAGGTCGCACTCGCCAGCATCGGAGCCGTCCGCGACGACCCGGGTGGGCGGCTGGCCCTGATGCGCAGCCAATACCGGGTCCCACCGGACGTCGACCGCGGCTATCTTCCCTACCGCCAAGCGGCGTCGGCATTCATGCGATGGCAGCTGCGGCGAGGGCTTCTCAACCCGGTCGACTCGCCAAGACCGGGAAGTCCATGGTGGCGCGCTATCAACGAGCGCCTGCTCTGCGACGGCGGCGAAGCCCGTGCCCTGGCCTTCGACCATCCCGGGCCGCCGAGCTCGCCGACGGTCGCCGCCTGGCTGGAGTTCATTCGACGTCCCAGCGCCGCGCGCTGGTATCGGGCGCACAACATGAGCGTCGTCGGTGGGTATCTCGAACACGAGCACCTGGCGGCGCGCGAAGGCCGGATCGAACGCTTCTTCATCAACGTGGTGCTGGCTCGGGTTCTCTACACCCACGCCATGGTCGCCGCGCCGCGGCTGGCACTGGCCTGGCTGGCCCCCGCCGGCCGGTTACTCGGCGATCCACGGCTGGGCATGACCGGCATGTTCCTCTCGCTTTCGCGAGTGCTGCCCGATCGCTATCCCCTCGGCGACGACATCGCGCCCTACGCGCAGCTCGAACACGGACTCGGGCATCTGCTCGATATCGGCGTCATCACCCCCCGGGTGGAACGCCTGTACGCGTGGTCGGCCAGTGAACTCGGCACTCCGGGGCTACGACAGCTGCTGTCCGGCCAAACGCCGTGCTACGCCTGGCCCGCGACTGATCAGCAGCCGTGGAATCCGGCTCCGTCACGGCTGGCCCGGCTGTCAAGAAGGCTTTTGCCGGTCACGCCTTCCCTTCGGTGAGCGCGAACACCGGATGGTCGGCGGGGTCGGGCAGTTTGCGAAAGTATCCGTCGACGGCCCGGCCCGCCTTTTTCTGGTAGGCGGTCAGGATGGGCTGGCGCTGCGCAGTAGGGGTTTCGCTCGCGAGGTAAGTCACCGCGCCGGTTTTCGTGGTCAGAGTGACGGTGGGTTCGGCACGGACGTTTTTGACCCACTGCGACTCGCCGCGAGTGGATACCAGATACCGGGTGCCGTCGACGTTCACGGTGACGACGGGAATCTGTTGCGGCTCCTTGCTGCCCCGCTTGGTGATCGTGAGGGTTTCGCTGTTGCTGATGCCGGTGGCCATCGCGATCCGGTTGAAGACCTTGACGGTGAACCACGGAGGCTTGAGGTAGGCCATGAGGTAAGAGTTTGATGGCAGCGTGCAACTACCGCAACGTCTCGCCCGGTTCAATCGACACGTCACCAACCCCATTCAACGGACGTGGGCCGGTTGGGCCCCATCGTTCGGCATTCTCGAACACGCCGGCCGGCGCTCCGGCAAGCCGTACCGCACGCCGTTGACGGTGTTCAATGCCGACGTCGACGGCAAGCCGGGCGTAGCGATCCTGTTGTTCTACGGTCCGGACCGCGACTGGTTGAAAAACCTCAACGCCGCCGGCGGGGGCCAGATGCGACGGCACGGCAACACCTTCGGCGTCACCAACCCGCAGACCGTGACCAAGGCGGAGGCGGCATCGCACGTCAGCGGCGCGGCGCGGCCGGTCTTCGGCAGATTGCCGTTCGAGCAGGCGGTCCTGCTGACCAAGACCGGTTAAGCGCCTGGCCATCCGGCCATTCGAAGAGTTACTCGCAGGACGGTCCGGCAGGGGGCTGCGCCGAGCGAGGGACGAACATGGCCTGGATCGCTGAACAATCGCAACCCACCGCAAGCTCGGGTGGGCGCCGAAAAGGGGCTTGCGGTCAGGCGTCAAGGTTTTCGACGTGTCGCCACGTTCGGCGCCGGCTCACCCTCGGCCGCAGCCCTCCCGCGCCGCCACTTGCCAACGAAGTACAGCGCGACCACCACGGCCCAGGAAAGCAGGCCAAGCCAAAACTGGACCCGCGCGCTGCGGTCGAACGCCATTTGCACCAGCACGGCGACGATCGCGACCAGCGTCAGGATCGACAGCACCGGGAAGAACCACATTTTGACGCGCAGCTTTTCCGGCGGCGTCTTGACTCGTAAAACGATCTGCGACAACGCAATCAGCAGGTAGACGAATAGCACGATGGCGCCCGACGAGTTGAGCAGGAAGATAAACACCGTGCCCGGAGCAATGCCCGACATGATGACGCACAGGAACCCCACCACCGATGAGCACAGAATCGCGACGTAAGGCACGCCACGTCGGCTGACGTTCATCAACCGAGCCGGCCCCTCGCCTCGGCCGGCCAGCACGAACAGCATGCGAGATGAGGTGTATAGGCCGGAATTCAAGCAAGAAAGCACGGCGGTCAGCACGATCGCGTTCATGATGTCATCCGCGCCGCGCAGTCCCATGTGCTTGAACGCCGCGACGAATGGTGACGCACCGGACTCTACGGAGTCCCACGGCTGGATCACGACCAGCAGAAAAACCGAGCCCACGAAGAAGATCGCGATGCGAGCGGCCACCGCGTTGGTGGCTCGCCGAATTGCCCGCTCGGGATCGGACGTTTCGCTGGCGGCGATGGTCGCAACCTCCGCACCGACCATCGAGAAGATCACCACAACGATCGCGGTGAAGACGGCGCCGACGCCGTTCGGGAAGAATCCGTGATGCGAGCTCAGATTTGAGAAATCCCGGTGCCGACCCGGCCACAGCCCCAAAACGAATATCGTGCCGAGGCCAAGGAATATCACGATGGTCGCGACCTTGATTCCGGCGAACCAGAATTCGAATTCCCCGAAGGATGACACCGAGTACAGATTGGTCGCGGTCATCGTCAGCATCAGGATCAGCGAGACCAGCCACAACGGTGCATGAACCCAGTAGTTGACGACTTTCGCTCCGGCGACCGCCTCGAAGCCAACGACGATCACCCAGTAGTACCAGTACAGCCAGCCCACGGAGAAACCCGCCCAACCGCCCAGGGCATCACGCGCGTAGTCAGCGAACGAACCCGTCGAGGGGTTCGCGGTAGCCATTTCGCCGAGCATCCGCATGACGAGAACGACAAGCACGCCGCACAGCACATAGGTCAGAACGGCGGCGGGGCCGGCGGTTCGAATCACCACACCCGATCCGACGAAAAACCCGGCGCCGATGACACCGCCGATGGCGATCATGGTCAGCTGCCGTTGTGACAACCCTTGGTGCAGTTCGGATGTGGCGCCCATGCTGCCCTCGATTGTGAATCGGGCGTCAGGTCGCGCGAAGCGGCGAAAGCGCCGGATCCACTGCCCGTTGGCCAGATACCACATGGGTGACCGGGACGGGATACGCAGCCCGTGCTCGGTCGACCAGTCCGAGCCGCAGCCATGATGGGCGGGCCTCGGCGATCACCAGGTGGTCGGGCTGGAAGCTGTGCACCGCGGCGGCCAGCGAGCGCAACGGCCGGTAGTCGCCGAGTTCTCCATCGGCAGACAACCCGATGCCGCGAATCGCGGTCAAAATAGCGTCCAGCCTTTCTCGTGCAGCCGCGACGGTGGCGTCCCGGACGAAGACCGGACCGGTGCGCTCGGCCTGGCCGGTGTCGACGGGGTTCACCGGAACGCAGATGAAGTACTCAGCGCGCCGCTGGGCATCGACGCGCCGCACCACGTCGAAAAGCTCGTTCGCGGAAACGTTTTTGTTGGCCAACACCAGCACGCGAGTGGCCTTACCCGTCGGCGCTGTGGGCTCGGACTTGGCCGGCCCACGCCGCCACCTCGGCACGAAGTACAGCACCAAGACGACCGCCCAGGACAGCAGTCCGAGCCACAACTCGGTGCGAGTCCGCGGGTCGAGCGCCATCGACACGAGCAGTCCGACGATCCCGACCAGGGTGAGTACCGACAGGCCCGGGAAGAACCACATCTTGACCCGCAAGCTTTTCGACGGCGTCCGGCGGCGCAACACAATCTGGGATAGCGCGATCATCAGATATACCGAGAGCACCAGGGAGCCCGACGATTTCAGCAGGAAGACAAACACCGCGCCAGGAGCCACCCAGGCCATGATCACGCATAAAAACCCCACCACCGACGAACACAAGATCGCGATGTAAGGCACCCCGCGTCGACCTACTTTGACCAACTCCCTCGGAGCCTCGTGCCGGGCCGCCAGCACGAACAACATCCGGGAAGCGGTATAGAGCCCAGAGTTCAGACATGACAGCACCGCGGTGAGTACCACCGCATTCATGATGTGGCCCGCCGCGGGAATCCCCATCTCTCCCAGTGCGACAACGTAGGGCGACATCCCCGGCTGGTGCGAGTTCCACGGCACGATCACCGCGAGCAGGAACACCGACCCCAGGTAGAAGATCACGATCCGCACGACCACCGATTTGGTCGCCCGCGCAACCGCACGCTCGGGATTGGCTGTTTCGGCAGCCGCGATGGTAGCCACCTCGGCACCGACCATCGCAGAGATGACCACCGAGACGGCACCGAAGATCGCGCCGACGCCGTGCGGGAAGAAACCGCCATATGCGGTGAGGTTGCTGAAGTCGAAATCGTGGCGCGGCCAGGCGCCAAGAACAAATAGCGAGCCGAGGCCTAAAAAGATCACGATCGCGGCGACTTTGATTCCGGCGAACCAGAATTCGAATTCACCAAAGGTCGCGACCGAGAACAGGTTGGTCGCCGTCATCCCCACCATCAGGATCAGCGACAGCAGCCACAGCGGCGCCTTTATCCAGTAAGAGAGGACCGCGCCGCCGGCGATCGCCTCGAAGCCGACCACGATGACCCAGAAGTACCAATACAGCCATCCCACCGAGAAGCCGGCCCAGCCGCCGAGGGCTTGCCGGGCGTAGTCGGCGAACGAACCGGTCGACGGGTTCGCGGTGGCCATCTCCCCGAGCATGCGCATCACCAGGACGACGAGCACCCCACACAACGCGTAAGTGATGAAGGCGCCCGGGCCGGTCTCGCCAATAATGACGCCGGATCCCACGAACAAGCCGGCACCGATCACGCCCCCGAGCGCGATCATGTTGAGCTGCCGTTGCGAGAGTCCGCGGCGCAGCTGCGACGCAGAGCTCATGTCGGCTCCGCGCGTCAGCAGCATGACGGGACGCTAACACCCCTCTGCGCAGTCCCGCTCGATTCAAACCGGCACGGCGCAGGTGTGGCCACGCGCGAGTCAGGTGCTGAGCTGGGCATGGATCACCGGCGTGACCCGAGCGATGAGATCCTCGGCTGACGCCGAGGCGATCGGTTCGACCTTCAAGATGTAGCGGAGCAGTGCGACGCCCAGTAGCTGAGCCATCGCAAGGTCGATCCGCAAATCGCCATCCGACCGCGCGAGCGGGTCAGCGAGCCGGGGATAGAGCTGGCCGTGAATGAACTGGCGGACGAGCGTGGCGGACTGCTCGTGTGTGGCCGCGCCACGCAGAATCGCCAACAGCGGCGCGCGTGAGTCCTGTTGCTCCCACATCTCGAAGAAAACCTGCGTCAGGCGCGCACCCATCTCGTTGGGGTCACCATCCGTGATGCGCGCGCCGATCTGGGCTGGCTCGAATGGCCATCCCATGGTGGCCCGAAACAGTTCAGCCTTACTGCCGAAATAGTGCCGTATTAGGGCCGGGTCTACTTGGGCCGCGGCCGCGATGTCGCGTATCGACGTTTTCTCGTAGCCGGTGTCGGCGAAGAGCCGCCGTGCGCTTGTCACGATCACGCCCCGGGTGTCGGGCTTTCCCGGACGTCGTCCAATCGGCCGCATAGCTCAGAAATTCTACAGGCGTTGACTTTATGGCCTCGCCGATGCAAAACTCTACGTGTGGGGAATTTATCTGGTTCATCCTGCACAGGGCGCCCAAAGCATCCGAGTTCCTTCGGCTTGACATCGTGAACGTATTGACGACCGCGCGCTAATTGGCTTGCGCGGCAACGCATGACCCAACCGAAAGGAGAACAAAATGCGCACATCGACCGCCGCGGTGGGTAGCGCGATGTTTTTCATCGTCGCCCCAGGCACCGTCGTCGGGCTGATCCCGTGGCTGATCACCCACTGGGAGTTTCACCAGCCGCTGCCGCATTGGGTGATCGCCCAAGTAATCGGAGCGCTACTGATCTGCTTGGGTCTTGTGCCCCCAGTATCGGCGTTCGTCGAGTTCGCCAAAGCCGGTGGCACCCCGATACCCGTCGCTGCGCCACAACGACTGGTCGTCAGTGGCTTCAACCGCTACATTCGCAACCCGATGTACTTCGGGCTGCTGCTGGCAATCGTCGGCGAGGCCCTGCTGTTCGGCAGCCTCAGCCTGCTGATCTACGCCGTGCTGGTGTGGGCAGCCCCAGCCGCGTTCGTGCGCTGGTACGAAGAGCCCACCCTCACCCGCCAGTTCGGCGCCGAGTATCAAGCGTATCGACAAGCGGTGCCCGCCTGGTGGCCGCGGCTGCGCCCGTATACACCTAGCCGTAATGGAATCCAGAAAACGCCCTATTCACGGTAAAGCTCACCAGCCGTGGCCCCGTTGCCGGTCCCGCTCGATTCACACGGGCACGGCGCGCAACACGGCGGGCAGGCTGGGCAGGAAGTGCTCGGTGGCAAATGCCCGAATCTCGTCGGCGTCAGACAGCGGTTTGCGGCTGGGCAACAACAGCAGCATCGTCGCATAACGCAGGATGGTTTCGGCAAGTTCGTCGACTGCCTGATCTCCGATCCGTTCGGCGAAGCCGGCGGGGAAAATGATCCGCAGTGCGGCCGCCATCCGCTCGACCGCGGCATCCCAGTGTTGGTCGGCCAACTCCAGCATCAGGCCGGGCTCGTCGGCGAGCATCCGGGTCAGCACGCGGTGCTGCCGGAATCGCATGATCGACAGCGTGAACGCCTCGACATAGTAATTCGATTGCGGCCGACGGCTTTTCAATTCGCTGGCGATATCGGCGAAAAGCGCCGCGTTTTCGCGGTCAATGACGGCGGCGACCAATTCGTCGCGTCCGGCAAACCGCCGGTAGATGGTGGTGCGGCTGACCCGCGCGCGGCGCGCTACGTCGTCGAGCGCGACACGGCGTAGGCCGTGCTGTTCGAACTCGACCACGGCGGCGTCGAGAATGGCACGGGTGGCGGGATCATCCGTTGACATAGCCGGCCTGGGCAAACCTGTTGTAGCGCAGCCGCATCGGAAGATGCTCCCATAGCCAGTTGACCGGCCGCGACCGCCACACTGCGGCGAAACGCTGGTAGCGACGCTCCTGCCGGTCGCTCCAGGGCAGACCGAGCAGGGTGCGCGCCCGCGGCGGCAGGCCACCGGTGGTCAAAAACGCCGCGACCGGATTGAACGCCGGCGAGACCAAGCGCCACACCGGCGACGGCACACCCGTGGGGCGCGGGAACCCTTTGGTCACATATCCGACACCGTATTTCGCGGTCGGATGGGCGATCATGACGTGGTCAAGCATGTGATCCCAGTACCGCTCGAACTCGTCGTAGTCGGCCGGCATCGGCCGGTCGCTAACACCGTAGCGGCGATACCAGGTCTTGGACTCGAGGTAGATCTGCTGCTTCTCCTCGTCGGTGAGGCGTTTGACGAAGGTGTCGGCGAAGTACAGCACCTGCTCGACGAAGGTGGCGTGCGCCCAGTAGTAGGTATCCGGATCCAACGCGTGATACCGCACACCGCTGGGCATTTCACCCTTGATCCCGTGATGGAAATCACGCACCTGCTGGCCGGGGTGATCGCCGTCTGACCCGTAGACGGTCATGAAGATCGGCGGCAGCGAGCGTTTGACCCGCGCCGCAGTGTCGCTGAAGAACACCGAGTGGTCCAGGACGCCCTGCCCGAGTTCGGCGAGCATGTTCTGCAGCACGGCAGGCCGCGGGCCGATCAAGAACATCCGGTTGTCACCGAAGTACCGCCACACCAACGACTGCGGCCCCAGCGGCAGGGCGTCAGGAGTCCCGGTCTTCCCAATGGTCGCAGACGGCTCGATCAGCTCAGTCATGTGGGACAGTGTTACATATTTCGAACTTTGTACCAACCGCAGGGGCACCGGGCTCGTCGCCAGGCGTTGTTGCCGGACTGTTGTCGGACCGTTGCCGCTCAGCGCCCGTTGGCTTGGCACGATTCGCTGGTGAACGCCATGACCCATCGGACCAACCGTCGGACCGCGCTGCGCCTGGGCGCCATCGGTGCCGGTGCCGCGGGTCTGTGGGCGCTGGGAGCGCTGCCGGATCCGACCCCGGCCGCGCCCGCTCCGCTGAGCAGTCCGCTGCCCACCCGCGAGGAGGGCACATTCATCTCCGCGGCGCGCGGCGGAAAGAGCACCAGGTGGATCATCGCCCGCCCACCGGGCCAGACCGGCCCGTTGCGCACGGTGATCGCGCTGCACGGGTTGGACAGCGATGCCGCTGGGGTGATGAGCCTCGGTGTCGAGGACGCGCTGGGCAAACTGCCCACCACGGGCAAATCGTCGATCGCAGTGGTCAGCGTCGACGGCGGCAATGGCTACTGGCGGCCGCGGGCCTCGGGCGAAGACTCCGGCGCGATGGTGCTCAACGAGCTGATCCCCATGCTTGCCGGCAAGGGTCTCGACACCTCGCGGGTGGCGTTCATGGGCTGGTCGATGGGCGGGTACGGGGCGATGCGGCTGGCCTCTCGAATCGGCGCGGCACGGACCTTCGCGATCTGCGCAATCAGCCCTGCGCTCTACCTGACGTATTGGGGAGCGCCGCACGATGCCTTCGACGGCCTCGATGACTTCCGGAAAAACTCTACGATCAACGCCGCGGAGCTGACGTCGATTCCGCTGCGGGTGGACTGCGGGACCGGTGACGGCTTCTACTTCGCCACCAGCGAATTCGTCAACCAGCTGCCCAGGCAGCCGGCCGGCGGGTTCTACCCGGGCGGCCACGACGCGGAGTTCTGGCGCCAGCACCTGCCCGACCAGCTGGCCTGGCTGGCCTCCTAGGACCGGCGCATGAACGGGTCAGGCCGTCGAGTGCCGGTTTACCCGCCGCAGCCTGGCCACGCCGACTACCGTCAGCATCCCCGCCGCCGCCGCCAGCATCAGCGTCAACAGCAGCAGCGGAGGGTCATAAACCACCGACGTCGTTACCGGCTGGCCGTGCGCCACGGGTGCGACGGCCACGGTGGAGCGCACCTCCGACCAGCTGATCGCGCAGCCGATCACCGCGGCGCAGGCCAGGGCGAGCTCGATGAAGGCCCGAAATCGGGCCATCACCAGCGCGATCCGGCGTCTGGACTTTCTGGGCCCTCGTCGTCCGGCGGCTCGGGCGGCGAACCGTCGGGTCCGACGCGCTCCTCCACCAGTGGCGTCAGCGCGGCTCGCAGGTGACGGTGTCGACGCGCCCACGCTTGCGCGGTGCGGCCGCCGGCGAGTCGCACACCGACGCCGGTCCGCCCTTTGGGCACCCCGAACAGCTCACCGAGTGCACGTGCCGATTGCCAACGCTCCAGCTCCTTTTCGGATGTCAGCGGATGGTCGGCTGGCGGGTAGACCTTCAAGATCTCGGCCACCTTGATGGTTTCGGTGCCTTGCCGCAGCGTCTGGCTGGTCAGTTCCACCGAGGTGTGGATGCGCGCCGCCTTGACTTGCAGGGCAATGAAGCTGGTCACCAGCACCAGAAAGAGCAGCGGGACCGAAAGCTGCCAGCCGTAACCGTTGGATCTCTCGAGCCACAGCATGGCCCCGGCCGACACCGGGCCGACCAACAGCCAGTACCAGCTGGCACCGACTTCGCGAAAGAGCGGAGCCGATTTGGTCTCCGGACCTGCGGTCATCGAAACATCATCCCCTGCTGCGCCCGACGCCAAACCACTTGGGGGTCCTCCTGGCCGCTCACCTGGTGAAGTACGCCTGGGCGTCACTGCGGTGCAGCAAAAACATCCCCCCGGCGATCAGCACCGAACCGACGATGCCGGCAACCCCGCAGATCAGCGCTAACATCGGTGGCCAGTTCACGGTGAACAGCCTGGTCCCGACGTAGACGACGGTGGCTACGCCACCGCCGGTCAACACGGTGCGGGCCCAGCGGTAACCGGCCCGCATCAGGATCAGGAAAGTCACCACGATCGCACACAACACCGTGGTGAAAAGACCTGATGCGGCGTACAGCAGCGCCGATCCGCGACCGGCCGACGACCCGGCCACGTCGGCGACGTAGCCGACCACCATCAGCGGCAACGCCACCACCCACAACCAAAACCCGGTGTCGACGTCGACGGGCCGGGTCTGCGGCTCCGGCGGCCGCGGCGGGACGGGACCCGTCACGATAGCCAGGCCGCCGCCTCGGCGGCCCAATACGTCAGCACGATGTCGGCCCCGGCCCGTCGGATGCCGGTAAGAGATTCCAGCGCGGCGGCGCGCCCGTCGACCCAGCCGTTGGCGGCCGCTGCGCGGATCATCGCGTACTCCCCCGATACCTGGTAGGCGGCCACGGGTACCGGCGAGATTGCGGCCGCGGCTGCCACCACGTCGAGGTAGGCCATCGCGGGTTTGACCATGATGATGTCGGCGCCCTCGTCGAGATCCAGCTGCACCTCACGCAGCGCTTCGCGGGCATTGCCCGGCTCCTGCTGGTAGGTGCGCCGGTCCCCGGACAGGCTCGAGCTCACAGCCTCGCGGAACGGGCCGTAGAACGCCGAGGCGAATTTGGCGGCGTAGGCCAAAATCACCACGTCGGCGTGGCCCGCGGCGTCCAGGCCATCGCGGATCGCCCCCACCTGGCCGTCCATCATGCCACTGGGACCCACCACATGAGCGCCCGAATCCGCCTGTGCCACAGCCAGTTCCACATACCTCTTCAAGGTAGCGTCATTGTCGACCCGGCCGCGTTCGTCCAGCACACCGCAGTGCCCGTGGTCGGTGAATTCGTCCAGGCAGGTGTCGGCCATCAGCACGGTGGCATCGCCCAAGTCCTTGGCCAGATCGCGCAACACGACGTTGAGGATGCCATCGGGATCGGAGCCCGCCGACCCGGCAGCGTCCTTGTCTTCATCGCGGGGCACGCCGAAGAGCATCAGCCCGCCCACCCCGGCGGCCACCGCCCCGGCGGCGGCCGTCCGCAACGAGTCCCGGGTGTGTTGCAACACGCCTGGCATCGACGCGATCGGCCGCGGTTCGTCGATACCGTCCGCGACGAACATCGGCAACACCAGATGCCTTGGCTCCAGCGACGTTTGCGCCACCAATCGGCGCAGCGCCGGCGTCGAGCGAAGCCGACGCGGGCGGTGCCGGGGATAGCTCATGAGTGGCGACCCGCCGCGCGTGGCTTCGCCCTATGGTGGCGGCCCGCTGCGCGTGGCTCCGCCACGCTTGCGACCGCCACGGCCACGCTTGCGACCGCCACGGCCGCGCCGGCGATCACCACGGCCACTAGCGCCTGCGGCTCTTCTTACGCGGCGGCGGCAGCGCGCCCTCGGCGCGCAGTCGTGCGGCGTGCTCAGCCAGTGCCTCAATCAGCGGGCCCACCGCGGCGGTCTCGGGTTGCACGTCGACCCGCAAACCGAATTCGGCGGCGGTCTCTGCCGTCTTGGGGCCGATGCAGGCCACGATCGTGCGCGCGTGCGGCTTGCCCGCGATGCCGACCAAGTTGCGCACCGTCGAGCTGGACGTGAAGCACACCGCGTCGAAACCACCGGTCTTGATCATTTCCCGGGTGGCGGCCGGCGGCGGCGCCGCGCGCACCGTCCGGTAGGCGGTGACGTCCTCGATCTCCCAGCCACGTTCGCGCAGGCCCTCGGCCAACGTCTCGGTAGCGATGTCGGCGCGCGGCAGCAGCACCCGGTTCACCGGGTCGAAAATGCTGTCGTACGGCGGGAATTCGTCAAGCAGGCCCAGCGACGACTGCTCACCGGAGGGCACCAGCTCGGGGCTGATGCCAAACGCGCGGACCCGGTCGGCGGTCGATTCGCCGACGCAGGCGATCTTCACCCCGGAGAATGCGCGGGCGTCCAGGCCGAACTCGCCGAACTTCTCCCACACTGCGCGTACCGCGTTGATGGAGGTGAACACCACCCACTGGTAGCGGCCGTCGACCAGACCCTTGACCGCGCGCTCCATCTGCGCGGGGCTGCGCGGCGGCTCGACGGCGATAGTGGGCACCTCGATCGGTAGCGCGCCGTGCGCGGTCAGCCGCTCGCTCATCTCACCGGCCTGGTCCTTGGTCCGCGGCACCAGCACTGTCCAGCCGTACAGTGCGCGACTCTCCCACCAGTTCAGCTTGGCCCGGTTCTGCACCGTCTTGCCGATCGTCACGACCACCGGTGCCGGCGCCGCGGGGTCGGCTCCGACGATCACCGACGAATCGGTCAGCCCGCCCAGCGTGGATTCCACCGAGCGCTGCGCGCAGGTGGTTCCCGACGACGTCACCACACACGGGGTGGTGTCGGCGAGCCCGTACTCGATCAGCGTGCGCGCCGCGTCAGCCACGTGCGAGGAGGTGGCGTGCAAAATCAACGGGCCCGGGGCAGCGGCCAGCGCTCCCCAGTCCACGTCACCACGCACGTCGGCAACGGTGTGCGACGAGCCCAGCGGCAACCCGGCATAGGTCGGCACCGCGCAGCTGGCGGCCAGGCCGGGCACGATCTCGAAGTGCAGGTGGCTACGGGCGACGGCGTTGACCTCGGTGATCACCGCGTCCACCGACAGCGGGTCACCGGCGACCAAGCGCACCACGTCGATCCCGGCACGGGCCTCGGCGACCAGCGTTTTGGCCACGTCGGCGGGATCGCCCAAGGCCGGCCGGATGTCGGGTCCGACCGACACCACCGCGGCGGGTTGTTCGTCGGTGCCGATCGGCACCCCCTCGGCGGTTCCGTTGTCCGACGATGCAGCCGACTCGGCCGGCGCAGGCCCGGAAACTGGCGGCAAGTCCTTGCCGATCAGCGCGAGCACCGGCTCGGGCACGTCAGGATCAATGAACACCAAGGGGGCATTTGCCAGTACCGTCGCTGCCCGCGTCGTCAGCAGAGCCGGGTCGCCTGGACCCGACCCCACGAACATGATGCGGCCGGGCCTCGGCTTACGCCCTCGCGTCGTCATCTGTATCTCTCCCACTCAACTTCCTCGTGCGGGTGGTCTCACCGCGCAGCCGACATGAGTTCCCGTGCGCCCAGCGCGAACAGCTCGGCGGCCACCGAGAGCCCGAGCTCTCGTGCCCGATCCGGACTGCCGACGCCGGACGCGCGGATCACATCGGATCCGTCCAGCGCCGCCACGCAGCTGCGCAGCGACAGCTCTTCGAAGACACGGCCGTCCTCGTCAATGGATTCGACCACCTCAGCGATCGCCCCCACTGGCGCGGAGCAACCCGCCTCCAGTTCGGCGAGCAGGGCACGCTCGGCGGTGACGGCCGCGCGGGTGTCGGCGTCGTCGAGCTCGGCCAGCAGTGCCGCCAGTCGGGCATCCCCGGCGCGGCACTCGACGGCGAGCGCACCTTGAGCCGGCGCCGGCAACACCTGCACCGGCTCCAACGTCTCGGTGACGTCACCGAGACGACCCAGCCGGGCCAAACCCGCCCGAGCTACCACGATTGCGTCCAAATCACCGCTGCTTACCCTGTTCAACCTGGTATCTAGGTTGCCTCGTAGGGGGCGGATTTCCAAACCGAGACCCAGTGCTCTAAGCTGTGCGGCCCGCCGGGGCGACGAGGTGCCCACCACCGAGCCGCTCGGCAGCTGTGCCAGCACCAACCCGTCGCGGGCCACCACCGCGTCGCGGGCGTCCGCACGCGGCGGTATGGCGGCGACCACAAACCGTGAATCCTCAGCGGTCGGCAAGTCCTTGTGCGAGTGCACCGCCGCGTCCACCCGGCCGTCCTCGATGGCCTCGCGCAACGCGGCGGTGAAAACCCCGACGCCGATGCTGGCCACCGGGTCCGACGACCGGTCGCCCTCGGTGCTGATGGTCACCAACTCGGCGGGATGCCCGTTCGCGGCCAGAGCGTCGCGGATACCACCGGCTTGGGTGGTGGCCAGCAAGCTGCCCCGGGTGCCTATCCGGATCACGTCGGCCAAGCGGCTACTCAGCGCCATCGGATCTGCTTGGCACCGCGGGCAATTCGCCTGCAGTGGCGACGGCGTCGACCGCGGTCTGGTTGAGCTCGAACAGCTCGCGCAACGCCTCGGCGTAGGTGTCGCCGCCGGGTGCGCTGGCCAACTGTTTGATCCGCACAGTGGGCGCGTGCAGCAGCTTGTCCACCACCCGCCGCACGGTGTGGGCCACCTCGTCGCGGTGGGCGGCGTCGAGTCCGGGTAACCGGTTGTCCAGGCGCAGCAACTCCGCCTCGACGACATCGGCGGCGCGCTGGCGCAGCGCGGTCACCGTCGGGGTGACCTCGGCCATCCGCTGCCCGGCCAGGTAGGTGGCGACTTCGGTGGCGACAATGTGGCGGGCGGCCTCGGCGTCGGCGGCGGCGGCGCGGGCCGACGGTTCCCGTTGCACCCGTTCCATGTCGACGACCAAGACGCCCGGCAGCCCGGCCACCGCCGGGTCGACGTCGCGGGGCATGCCGAGGTCGCAGATCACCAGGGGCTGGTCGGTTTCGTCGCGGCGAGTCGCGGCCAGCGCGTGGTGCACGTCGGCCAGCGACACCACCGGGCGCACCGCCCCTGTGCAGCTCACCACGACGTCGGCATCGGCCAACGCAGAAGCCAGCCGATCGAAGCTCAGCGCTTCGGCTCCGGCCCCCGATTCGCGGATCTTGCGGGCCAACCGCTGCGCCCGGGGGAGCGACCGGTTGACGACGTGGATGTCGCGGACGCCGGCGCGGGCCAGGTGAGCCGCCGACAGGGCACCCATTGCGCCGGCGCCGACCACCACCGCGGTCTTGCCTTTGAGCCCGCCCAGCTTGGAGTCGGCCATGCCCAGCGCGACCGAGACCACCGAGGCGCCTGCGGCATCGATCGCGGTGTCGGTGTGCACCCGTTTGCCGACCGCCAGCGCGCGCTGGGCCAGCTCATGCAGCACCCGGCCGACCGTGCGGTTGGCCTCGGCCGCGGCGTAGGCCCGCCGGACCTGGCCGAGCACCTGCTGTTCGCCGACCACCGCGGAATCCAGCCCGCTGGCCACGGCGAACAGGTGCTCTACGGCGGCCTCGCTGTAGCGGACGTAGGCGTATTTGGTCAGGTCCCCCATGGACATCCCGCAGTGCTCGGAGAGCACCTGCCCGATGACCGCCAGGCCACCGTGGAAGGCGTCGACCACGGCGTAGACCTCGACCCGGTTGCAGGTGTAGAGCACCATTGCCTCGGTCACCAGCGGCGACTGCATCAACTGGTCGACGATCTTGATCTGATCGGATTCGTCGGTGCTTAGCTGCTCCAAGACGGAGACCGGCGCACTGCGGTGCGAGACACCAAAGAGCAGAACGCTCACGGCTGAATCACCTGGCCCGCTCCCTTGCTATCACCAGTGATCGAACTTGATCACACGGTAGACGCTTACCAGGTGGGCCACCAAATTTGCGCCGAGTTCAGCCGATGTCAGCCGATGTCAGGGGCGCCGCTCGGCGAGGTCTTTGCGCAGCCGGAGCTCATCGACCTCCCAGTAGCTGTGCTCGCGGCCGTCGAGCAGCACCACCGGCAGCCGGTCACCGAACTCGGCGCGAAGGGCGCTGCCGCCGGCTGCCGCAGCTTGGTCTACGTCGGTGGTCGACAGGTCGAAGTCGAGTTCCGCGGCCAGTTGGTTGAGCTGAGCGTGCACCCGATCGCAGATCGTGCAGCCGGCGCGGGTCAACAGCTGCACCTGTGGGCGGCTCATGCACCCAGTGTGGCAGGGGTCAGCGCCGCTGGCTCCCCCACGCCGCCTCCGTCGGAACGCTCCGCGACTCCCCGGCGGATACTGTTGAACTGTGAGCGCTCCCGGCGGCCCGGGCACTGTAGAGCCCGGCCCCAACGCAGGACCTGACCCGGGTGAACTGGACCTGGAGGAGGTGGCCGCCAACGCCAGCGCCGACCGTGCGCTGGTGGACGCCCATACCAACGCCGCCCCCGGGCCCGAGCAGCCGCCCGTCGACTTAACTGCGGCGGCGTTCTTCGACGTGGACAACACGCTGGTGCAGGGTTCGTCGCTGGTACATTTCGGCCGCGGTCTGGCCGCGCGCAAGTACTTCACCTATCGCGACGTGCTCGGGTTTGTCTACGCGCAAGCCAAGTTTCAGCTCGTCGGACGGGAAAACAGCGACGACGTCGCCGCGGGCCGACGCAAGGCCCTGGCCTTCATCGAAGGCCGACCCACCGAAGAGCTGGTTCGGCTGGGCGAAGAGGTCTTCGACGAAATCATCGCGGACAAGATCTGGGCCGGCACCCGCGATCTGGCACAGATGCACCTCGACGCGGGCCAGCAGGTCTGGCTGGTCACCGCCACGCCCTATGAACTGGCGATAACCATCGCCCGTCGGCTAGGACTGACCGGCGCGCTGGGCACGGTCGCCGAGTCGGTCGACGGCGTGTTCACCGGCAGGCTGGTGGGCGACATTCTGCACGGCCCCGGCAAGGCGCACGCGGTGCGTTCGCTGGCCATCCGCGAGGGCTTCAACCTCAAGCGCTGCACCGCCTACTCCGACAGCTTCAACGATGTGCCGCTGCTCTCCCTGGTCGGGACGGCTGTCGCCATCAACCCCGACAGCCACTTGCGCGACCTGGCGCGCAAACGCGGCTGGGAAATCCGTGACTTTCGAACGGCGCGCAAGGCTGCCCGGATCGGGGTGCCGTCGGCCCTGGCGCTTGGGGCAGCGGGTGGTGCACTGGCCGCGGTCGCCTCCCGACGCCAATCGCGCTGATAAGCTGCGCCGCTGAGCATCGCTAAGAGTGGAGATCAGTGCATGTCACTTCCCGAAGGCGCCCAAGGACTCATCGGAACGCACTACCGGTTCCCGGATTACTTCGAGGTCGGACGCGAAAAGGTCCGCGAGTTCGCGCAGGCCGTCAAGGACGACCATCCGTCGCACTACTCTGAGGCGTCGGCCGCAGAGGCCGGCTACGACGGCACTGTGGCGTCGCTCACCTTTCTTGCGGTCGCCGGACGGCGTGTTCAGCTCGACGTCTTCACCAAGTTCGACATCCCCATCAACCTCGCGCGGGTGCTGCACAGGGACCAGAAATTCGTGTACCACCGGCCGATCATGGCCGGTGACCGGCTGTTCTTCGACACCTACCTAGACAACGTCATCGAATCACACGGCACCGTAATCGCCGAGATCCGCAGCGAAGTCACAGACGCCGACGCCAACCCGGTGATCACCAGCATCGTCACGATGCTCGGCGAGTCGTCCAACCCGGATGCCGACGCAGCTGCGACGATTGCTGCAATTGCATCCATCCGCGGCGGCGCATAGTGTCGGCCGGGACCTGTTAGGGGGAGGCCAGAAACCGATGAGTACCAATCTCACGCCGCACTTCGACGACGTCCAGTCGCACTACGACCTCTCGGACGATTTCTACCGGCTCTTCCTGGACCCGAGCCAGACCTACAGCTGCGCGTACTTCGAACGCGACGACATGACGCTGGAAGAGGCCCAGCTGGCCAAGATCGATCTGTCGCTGGGCAAGCTGGGCCTGCAGCCCGGCATGACGCTGCTCGACGTCGGCTGCGGCTGGGGCGCCACGTTGCGCCGTGCCATCGAGCGCTACGACGTCAACGCGATCGGCTTGACGTTGAGCAAGAACCAGGCCGCACATGCGCAGCAATCGCTGGACGAGCTGGACAGCCCACGCTCCAAGCAGGTGCTGCTGGAAGGTTGGGAGCAATTCCACGAACCGGTGGACCGAATCGTCTCGATCGGCGCATTCGAGCACTTCGGTTTCGACCGCTACAGCGACTTCTTCAAGATGGCGTACACCGCGCTACCGGCCGGCGGCACGATGATGCTGCACACGATCGTGGTCCCCACCGTCGAGGAAATCCAGCAGCGTCAGGTCAAGCTCACGATGACGCTGGCACGGTTCGTCAAATTCATGATGGAGGAGATCTTCCCCGGCGGCCGGCTGCCTTCGGTCGCGCTTGTCGAAAAACACGCGGATGAGGCCGGGTTCGAGGTGGCCCTCGTGCAATCGCTTCGGCTGCACTACGCACGCACCCTGGGCATCTGGGCGGCAGCGCTGGAGGCGCGCAAGGACGAGGCCATCGCGATCCAGTCGGAAGAGGTCTACGAGCGCTACATGAGGTACCTGACCGGCTGCGCCGACCTGTTCAGCAAGGGCAACACCGACGTTTGCCAGTTCACACTGGTCAAACCGGCCGCGTAGCGGCTCAGCCGAAGAACATATTGCGGCGCCCGGCCAGCAGCTGGTAGAGCGTCTGCTGGATGGTCTCGCGGACCTGGTCGGTCAGCTCGAAAGTGACCATCGGATCCTCGGCGTCGGCGCTCTCGTAGTGCGCGGTGGGAATCGGCTCACCAAATGCGATGTGCCACTTCGACGGCAGCGGCACCAGCCCGGCCGGCCCGGCCAGCGGGAACAGCGGGGTGATCGGGAAGTAGGGCAAGCCGAACAGTCGCGCCAGCAGCCTGACGTCGGCCAGCATCGGGTAGATCTCCTCGGAGCCCACGATCGAGCACGGCACGATCGGGGCTTTGGTGCGCAGCGCCGCCGCCACGAAGCCGCCGCGCCCGAACCGCTGCAGCTTGTAGCGGTCCTTGAAGCGCTTACCCAGGCCTTTGTAGCCCTCGGGGAACACCGCGGTCAGTTCCCCGGAGGCGAGCAGCCGGTGGGCGTCGGCGGTGCACGCCATGGTGTGGCCGGCCTTGCGGGCGGCGTCGCCGATCATCGGCAGGTCGAACACCATATCGGCGGCCAGCAGCCGCAGGTCGCGATGCGCCGGATGCGCGTCATGAACAGCCACCGAGGCCATCAGCCCGTCGAACGGCAGCACGCCGGCGTGATTAGCAACCAACAACGCCGCGCCGGACTCCGGCAGATTCTCGATTCCACTGACCTCGACCCGGAACCACGACTTGAAAAAGAACCTCAGCAGCGGCCGCACGATTGCATCGTTGAAATGTGGATCAAACCCGAACTCGTCGACCTTGTAATCGCCGGCAAGCCGGTGTCGTAGGAAGTCGGCAACGGCACTGACCTTGTGCGCCAGCTCGTTGCCGGACTGGTCGGCTGCGGATTTGCCGCCTGAACCGCGCCGGTGGTCGTCGATCTCGCGTACAACGGCGGCGATCTGATCGGCCGAAGCCCGGTCGCCGGGTTCGGAAAGTAGCGAGGGATGCTGACGAGACGCCTGGGAGCGTTGGCCGGCGCGTCGCTGCGCCGCCGCGCGATTTGAATTCGCGTGCAGCGGAATGACTTTCGCCTTTGAATCGCCCGCCATTAGTTAACCTCCCCCCACCCGTTAGTTGATTTTGGTTCGGCCACCTAAGCGCTGCGCTGCTGCTACGGCCCGACCTTCAATGGAGCGTACCCACTCTGGATCGATAATGGGAGTTAAACCTCGGCCGCGTACATAATCGTCAAAAGCCTCTGCAGTAGTCCACTTGGGATGGTATTCAAGCTCGGTTCGCATCCTTGTGGTGTCCATCACCCGGCCATAGCTCAAGTAGTCGAGTTGCTCGCGGTTGATCTCGGTGTAGTGGTTGGCTCGTCGCAGTGAATCCAGCGCCCACAGCCCGAATCCGGGCACTGGCACCGAAACTCGCCCTGCTCGGCGAATCGCCTGCGACAGCA
>Ga0210386_10001558_pt1 | contig 20450 bp, 12 predicted proteins | sample IncBWH32OmetaG_FD_160091 | JGI IMG/M metagenome (GOLD analysis project Ga0210386, IMG submission 160091) | Forest soil microbial communities from Barre Woods Harvard Forest LTER site, Petersham, Massachusetts, United States - Inc-BW-H-32-O ...
TCCCTTCGTCGAAGCGACGCAAGCTTCTGGGTAACCCGACGGTCCGGGCCATCGACAGATACCTGGAGCAGTAAGCCGGCGTCGCCCGCTTACAGCATCGTAAGAGAGGAAAAATGGCTTCCGGGCAAATAGCTTTGTATCGAGTCGCTAATCCAATTTACCTTGGATGATTCCGGGTACTCCACGGGAAGTGAGAAGAAAGATGACCAGCACGACGTCCGCGTCAAGCACACCAAAGATACCCGACGCGCTGATGGCGGAACTTGCCGCCGTGCCAGGCCGTTTGGTCTCGGCTTGGGCCGCGCACGACGCCGAGGCTTTCTCCCGGCTATTCATTCAGGACGGCACGATGATCCTGCCGGGCGTGTACAAGAAGGGTCGCGACGAGATCCGGCAATTCATGGAGGCTGGATATGCCGGGCCGTACAAGGGAACCAGCGTCACCGGAACGCCGCTCGAGGTCAAGCCGCTTGGCGCCGACGCCTTCGCGCTGGTGACCGTCGGTGGAGTGCTCGAGCCCGGCGAGAAGGAAGTGTCGACCAAGCAGGCGATCCGCGCGTCCTGGATCCTCGTCAAGCAGGACGGTACGTGGCAGCTGGCGGTCTATCAGAACTGCCCGCGCGACCCGGCTAGCTGATTGCGGGAAACAGTGCGCACCGCTGAACCAAGGTGCGTTCGCCAGGTCAGCTCGATCGCCTGGCGGCAAGGAGGGTTCGCCTAGTGGCCGATGGCGGCGGCCTTTAAAGGCCGCAGGACGAGAGAGTGTGTCCTCGTGGGTTCGAATCCCACGCCCTCCGCGCGGTGGTCTCCACGTTTTAGTGGGGCCTGATTCACGTAGTAATAGGACATTCTGGCTGTTTGACGGCTCAGGGGCGTCTTCGGGTGTGACGGCGAGCGGGTACTCACGGGTGCCGGCGGCGCTACGCTGCTGTGTCGTGCCGCAGACGCGTCTGGGCACGGCCCGGATCCGGGCGGCTCGCCGGGTGATCGACCCGGTTTTTCTCGGCACTCCGCGGTACCGGTATGAGGCGCTGGAGCCCGGCCTGGAGTGCACGGTGGGCATCTAGCTCGAAACGGCGAACCCGGTGCGCAGCTTCAAGGCCCGCGGTGCCGAGGTCGTCGCGAGCCTGCTCGCCGGCCATGGCGCGGGGAGCCGTGGTGTGCGCCAGCGCGGGCAACCTCGGCCAGGCCCTGGCCTGATCCGGTCGCGGCCGGGGGCTGGAGGTCACCGTGGCGGCGTCCCGCTTTGCGGCCGCGGCCAAGCTTGACCGCATCCGCGCACTGGAGGCCAGGATGGAGCTGGTGGACGGCGACTTCCCGCCCCGGCCGTCCTGGCCGATCGCCATCGTGTGCGGCAGCACGTCGACCTAGACGCCTACCACCGCTGGATCGGCGCGGCTCTCATCCACAGGTCTTGACGGTGCTGGATGTTAGTGACCGTCGCCGCCTGGTCGGTACTGGCGGCGACGGTCACGTCGCTGCTGCGTGGCCGTTAGATCCACCCGGCAACGGCAGCGTCAGGAAAGACAGTCCTAAGAAGGAAGACAGGCCGCGAAGCCCTGCGGCGCATTCTGGTTCGGGTTCTGGTTGAAGAACAGGCCCGCGCACTCCGTCAGGAATCCCGGATCCTCCTCGGGGATGTAGTGACCCGAGTCGGGCGCCACGACCGCGTGCACGTCCGAGTCCACACTCGTCATCGAGGTGGCCACCGCGGTCCCGAAACTGTCCTCGCCGCCCATCGCCACCACCGGTATGGTCAGCTTCGGCGTGGCGGTGTTCTGGTCCCAGGTCGCGTCCGCTGAGAATGCCCGATAGTAGTTGTAGCCAGCCTCGCGGTTCTCCGGGCAGTTGTAAGCGCCGTACCATGTGTTCTTGTCCTGGTTGGTGATCGCGCCGGCCTTGTTGGCAAAGCTGTACAGGTAGTTCAGGTACGCCACCTCCGCCTCTCGGTTGTTGATGATGTCCTCCGGCGTCGGCGGGGCGGCCATGTTCAGGTCGAAGTGGAAGCTGAAGCCGAAGTTGGCCTCCAGGCCGAACCCGTTGAGCTCAGAGTCGAGCACCATCAGCCGGCCTACCGACTGCGGATAGAGCCGGGCATACGCGTAGCCGATCCCGACCCCGAGGTCATGCGCGAGGATCGAGACGTTCCCGAATCCCAGCGCCGTGACCGCGTCGTGCAGGAGCGTCGCGGTGTCGGCCGTGGTATATCCGAAGTTGGTGGGGATGGTTGAATTGCCCAGCCCCGGCAGGTCGAACGCGATCACCGTGTGGGTCTTGGCCAGGCTCGGCATCACCGTGTGCCACTCCCACCAGGTCATAGGCCAGCCGTGCATGAGCACGAGCACCGGTCCTGACCCGCCGATGACGTAATGAAGCGAATCGCCGGGGACCGCGACCATTCCCTGCTGGAATCCGGCCAACGTGGGACTCGCGGGAGCCACGCAGGCGCCGGACCTGCTAGATGCCGCCTGTGCCGGCAGCCCGTGCGCCGCCTGCGCGGGTGCGGCATCGATCGCCGCGACCGCGCCGGACACCCCCAGCGCCACCACTAGGCCGCCGACGGCGTAGCGCCGCCACCCGCGCGCGGGATTGGCTTTGCGCAGCAGCCGCCCTACCGCTGCTGCGGACCGTTTTCCTGCATGTGACATGCCGATTCCTCCGATTCGGGCAGTGATACGGGCTTGCGTTCGGACCAGGGTCCACCGCACCACTTAGTAGGCCTGCCTCCTGATACGCACGCACCTCCTGGATTGCCAAGCTGATCAGGCGTTTCCTGAGTACGCTGCCGGCAGCGTCTCCCGGGCCCTAGCCGTAGCGCCCGGAGGAAAGCGGAAACGGAAGCGGGCTCAGCGCCCTCGCCATCATTCAGCCGCTCCGCATCGCGGATATCTTGCATATCTTCGCGAAGGACGCGTGCCCGGCCGAAAACAACGCAAAAACGCAGATTAGACGTCGCGGGCTGCCGGAAGCTTTCACCGGTTATCCGCAATCCGCAATATGCGGGAGCGGGCCAGCAGATGCGATCGTCGACAGTAAGTGTCGTTAGCGGTGCTGCTATGGGAGGACATGGTGCAGAAGACCGATGTTCCGGCGCGAGAGGAACTTGTTCAGCGCGCGTCCGGACTTGTGCCGGTGCTGCAGAAGCACGCGGCCTGGTCGGAAGAGAATCGGCGTCTTCACGAGGAGTCGATCGAGGCCCTGGCAGACGCCGGCGTCTTCCGTATGCGGGTACCCGCGCGCTACGGCGGATACGAGTCCGACACGCGAACCCTGGTCGACGTGGCCACCGAGCTCGGCCGCGCCGATGGGTCCACCGCGTGGACCGCGTCGGTGTACTGGATTCCGACGTGGATGGCCTGCATGTTCCCTGACCAGGTTCAGGACGAGGTGTTCTCGACGCCGGACGTCCGGGTGTGCGGGACGCTGAGCCCGAGCGCGCTGGCCATCCCGACCGACGGAGGCATCGTCGTCAACGGCAAGTGGGGATTCGTCAGCGGGGCGCTGCACAGCCACTGGCAGGAGATCGTCGCGATCCTAGTCGGCGGCGAGGGCGCGCCGAGCCCGGTCGTCGCGCTGGCGCCGATATCGGACCTGCAGATCATCGACGACTGGTACACGTCGGGTATGAAGGGCAGCGGCAGCGTCAGCACGGCCGCGACGAACCTGTTCGTCCCGCAGGAGCGTGTGCTGCCGATCGGTGCGATCCTGCAGGGTCTGTCCGCCTCGCCGCAGAACGCCGCCGCGGAGATTTACCGGGCGCCCATGCTCCCGGTCGCTTCCGCATCCTCGGTCGGCTGCGTCGTCGGAATGGCAAAGGCCGCGAAGGAAGCATTCTTCGCGCGGCTGCCCGAACGCAAGATCACCTATACGGGCTATAGCAAGCAGTCCAAGGCACCGCTGACCCATCTCCAGGTCGACGCGGCGGTAATGAAGATCGACGAGGCGGAGTTCCACGCCCACCGCCTGGCCGAACTGGTCGACACCAAGGGTGTCCAGAACGCTCCGTGGACCGTTGAGGAGCGAGTCAGTGCCCGCGCCGACCTCGGCGCGGTGTGCCGCCTCGCCAAGGAAGCTGTGGACATCCTGGCCACGGCCAGCGGCGGCTCATCGATCTACAGTGACCAGCCGATCCAGCGGATCGCACGCGACGTCAACGCGGTCACCATGCATGCCCTGATGCATCCGGACACCAACGCCGAGCTCCACGGGCGGATTCTGTGCGGGCTCGAGCCCGACACGCTCTACATCTGACCGACAGGGATGGTCCGTGCCGGGCGGCTTACCGCCACCGGCACGGGCCTTGGCGTGTCTGCGGTGCCGGGACCGTGACGGGCCGGTCCATAGGCAATGTCGAAGGTGCTGGCGGCGGCCCGTCCTGCCACGCTGCTGGGGCGGGAGGACCATCTGGGTAGCTGGCCGGATCGGTGGGGGTCGGCCGCTTCGGACTGCCTCGGGGAGGACACGTGCCTTCGGGCATCGCCTACCGAAATGGGGATCGCCGTGGCGAATCCGCTTGAGGCCTCACGGGAGGTTGCCGAGGCGACGTGGCCTGAGCTGTTCCAAGAGCAAGTCAGGCGGGTCCCGGATGCTCCGGCGGTAGTCTCCGGCGACGGGGCGGTTTCGTATGCCGAGCTGAATGCCCGGGCGAACCGGCTGGCGAGGTTCCTGGTGTCGCGGGGTGCGGGACCGGAGGGTCTGGTCGCTATCGCGATGCCTCGTTCGGCGGAGATGGTCGTTGCTGTGCTGGCGGTGCTGAAGGCCGGTGCCGGCTACGTCCCGATCGACCTGGCCTATCCGTCGGACCGGATCTCGTACATGCTCGCCGAAGCCTGCCCGGTCGCGGTACTGACCACGATGGCGGCCGGGCATGACCTGCCGGACGGGGCGCCGCGGGTAGCACTGGACGACCCGGCCACCGCGGCGGCGGTCTCCCGGCTGGACGGCACTGACCTGGCCGCAGGTGAGCGGACCGCTGTACTGCGACCGCCCAGCCCGGCCTACGTGATCTACACCTCCGGCTCGACCGGACGGCCCAAGGGGGTGGTGACTGAGCACCGCAACCTGACCGATCTGGTCTCCTGGATAGGCGCCCAGTTCTCCGCCGGGGAGCTTTCCAGGACCCTGGCCGCGAGCTCGCTCAGTTTCGACTTCTCGGTATTCGAGATCCTCGCCCCGCTGGCGTGCGGCGGGGCCGTGGAGATCGTGCGGAACGTGTTGGCGCTGGCGGACGAGGTCGAGGATCCGGAGCACGAGCGGATGATCAGCGGTGTACCGTCGGCGATCTCGAACGTCATCAGCACATCAAAGGTCGGCGTCCGGGCGCGGACCGTAGTGCTGGGCGGGGAGGTGTTCTCGTCCAGTGCCCTTTCGCTCATCCGGGCGACGTGGCCTGGGGCGCGGGTGGTTAATATTTACGGCCCGACGGAGACGACGGTGTATGTCACGTCGTGGAGTCCGGTCGATGAGGCAGACCTGGTTCCCACGATCGGCCGGCCGAACGGGAATACGCGGCTGTTTGTGCTGGACGAGCGCCTGGCGCTAGTGCCGCCGGGGGTGGCGGGGGAGTTGTACGTGGCGGGGGCGGGCCTGGCACGGGGGTATCTGGGGCGGCCGGGGCTGACTGCGGAGCGGTTCGTGGCGTGCCCGTTCGGGCCGGCGGGGGAGCGGATGTACCGGACCGGGGACCTGGCCCGGTGGAACGGGGCGGGGGAGCTGGAGTACCTGGGCCGCGGTGATGACCAGGTCAAGGTGCGGGGGTTCCGGATCGAGCTCGGCGAGATCGAGGCAGTGCTGGCTGCCCAGCCGGGGGTGGCGCAGGCCGCGGTGGTGGTGCGGGAAGACCGGCCCGGGGACAAGCGGCTGGCCGGGTATGTAGTCCCGGCGGGCGCGGTGCTGGACCCGGCCGTGCTGCGGGAGGCGGCGGGGCGGGTGCTGCCGGGGTATATGGTGCCCGCCGTGGTGGTGGTGCTGGACCGGGTGCCGCTGAACGCGAACGGGAAGCTGGACCGGCGGGCGCTGCCAGCCCCGCAATACGCGGCCGCGGGCGGCCGCAGAGAGCCCGCGACCGCCGGAGAGCGGACCCTGTGTGAGGTGTTCGCGCAGGTCCTGGGCCTCAGCCAGGTCGGGCCCGAGGACAGCTTCTTTGACCTGGGCGGACACTCGCTGCTGGCGACACGACTGATATCGCGGATCAGGGCCGTCCTGGGTGCTGAGGTATCTATCCGGGCGGTGTTCGACAACCCCACCGTGGCGTCACTGGCCGGCGTGCTGGAAGGGGCGGAGGCAGCCCGGCTACCCCTGACCCGGGCCGCGCTGCGGCCAGAACGGCTCCCGCTGTCGTTCGCGCAGCAGCGGCTGTGGTACCTGGAACAGTTCAACGGTCCGGGTACGGCCTACAACCTGCCGTTCGCGTGGCGGCTGCACGGCTACCTCGACTCCGCCGCGCTGACCGCGGCGCTCGGGGATGTGGTAGCCCGGCACGAGTCGCTGCGCACCGTGTTCGCGGTCGAAGGCGGGCAGCCGTATCAGCGCATCATCCCGGCCGGGCAGGCCGCCGTCCCGGTCACCATCTCTACCGCCGGGCCAGAGGAACTGCCCGCCTTGGTGGAGGCGGCGGCGCGGCACGAGTTCGACCTGGCCGCCGAGCTGCCCATCCGGTCGTGGGTATTCACGCTGGCCGAGCAGGAGCATGTGCTGGTCCTGTTGTGTCATCACATCGCCAGTGACGGCTGGTCGATGCATGTCCTGATGGCCGACCTGTCCGCGGCGTACGCGGCCCGGTGCCACGGGCGGGCACCAGGCTGGGGCACCCTGCCGGCGCAGTACGCGGACTACGCCCTATGGCAGCGGGACATGCTGGGCGGCGACCGGGATCCCGGCAGCATCATCTCCCGTCAGGTCGGCTACTGGACCGAGGCTCTGGCCGGGCTGCCAGATGAGCTGATGCTGCCCGCTGACCGGCCGCGGCCGGCCGAGCCGTCCCAGCGCGGCGCGGCGGTCCGGTGGCAGCTGGCGGACGCGGGCCTCCACGCGGAACTGGCCGAGCTGGCCCGCGCGCATCAAGCGACCGTGTTCATGGTGCTGCACGCGGGCATGGCCGCCCTGCTGTCCCGGATGGGTGCCGGTACCGACATCCCGCTGGGGTCGGTGGTCGCGGGGCGAACCGATGAGGCGGTGCATGACCTGGTCGGGTTCTTCGTGAACACCCTGGTGCTGCGGGCTGACCTGTCCGGCGATCCCACCTTCGCCAACCTGCTGGATCAGGTCCGGGAAACCGACCTGGCCGCCCAGGCTCACCAGGACGTTCCCTTCGAGCACCTGGTCGGGGTGCTCAACCCGCACCGGGCGCCGGGCCGGCATCCGCTATTCCAGGTCATGATCGTCTCCGACGACGACACCGGTACCAGTCAGTGGCAATTGCCGGGCTTGCGGACGGAAGCGGAGCCGGTCTGCATGAGCGGCGCTAAATTCGACCTGAACTGCATCTTCCGGCAGCACTATGCCGACGATGGCACACCCGGCGGAATCAGCTGTACCTTCGAGTTTGCCCTTGACCTGTTCGACCAGGCCACCGTCCAGGCTCTCGCGGGACGGCTGATGACGCTGTTGCGGGATGCCGCTCACGATCCGGGCCGGCGGGTGGGTGAGTTTGACCTGCTCACCGAGCAAGAACAGCACCGGCTGCTGGGCCAGGGGGCGGATGCGGCGGAATTGACGTTGCCGGGGTTGTTTGAGGCGCAGGTGGCGCGGGTTCCGGATGCGGTGGCGGTGGTGTATGAGGGTGCGGGGTTGTCGTATGCGGAGCTGGATGGGCGGGCGAACCGGCTGGCGCGGTATCTGGTGTCGCTGGGGGCGGGGCCGGACCGGCCGGTGGCGGTGGCGATGGAGCGGTCTGTTGAGCTGGTGGTGGTGCTGCTGGCGGTGCTGAAGTCGGGGGCGGCATACCTGCCAGTGGATCCGGAGTATCCGGCCGAGCGGGTGCGGTTCATGCTCGGCGACGCCCGGCCGGTGCTGCTGGTCTGTGACCGGGTGATGGCGGCGCGGGTGCCGGGCGGGGATGTACCGCGGGTGGTCGTAGACGATGCGGTCTGCGCGGTGACGGTGGCGGCGTTTGCCGCGGGGCGGCTAGATGACCGGGAACGTGTGGCGCCTCTGGTGCCGAAACATCCTGCCTACGTGATTTACACCTCAGGGACGTCCGGGCGACCCAAGGGGGTGGTGGTGTCGCACGGCAATGTGGCGCGGCTGGTGGCGCAGACCCGGGGATGGTTTGATTTCGGGCCAGGTGATGCGTGGACGTTGTTTCATTCGTATGCGTTTGATTTCTCGGTGTGGGAGATGTGGGGGGCGCTGGCGGCCGGGGGTCGGCTGGTGGTGGTGCCGCACCTGGTGGCCCGGTCACCGGCGGAGTTCCGGGAACTGCTGGCCGCGGAGCGGGTCACGGTGCTGAGCCAGACGCCGGCGGCGTTCAATCAGTTGATGGGCGTGTGGGGGGACGGTGCTGATCTGGCGGTGCGGTATGTGGTCTTCGGCGGCGAGGCGCTGGATTGCGAGCAGGTGGCGCGGTGGGCGCGGGGGATGCCGGGAGCCCCGGTGCTGGTGAATATGTACGGGATTACCGAGACCACGGTGCACGTGACCGGGTACGTGGTAGATGCCGCCGCCGAGGGCGCGGCGTCCGTGGTCGGGACGCCGCTCCCGGACCTGCGGGTGTTCGTGCTGGATGAGCGGCTCAAGCTGATACCCCCCGGGGGGATGGGAGAGATGTATGTGGCGGGGGCAGGGCTGGCCCGGGGGTACCTGAACCGGGCGGCACTGACCTCGGAGCGGTTCGTGGCGTGCCCGTTCGGGGCGCCTGGAGAAAGGATGTACCGGACCGGGGATCTGGCCCGGTGGAACGCCGCCGGGCAGTTGGAGTACCGGGGGCGGGCTGATGATCAGGTGAAGATCCGCGGGTTCCGGGTGGAGCTGGGCGAGATCGAGGCGGTGTTGACTGCCCAGCCGGGGGTGGCGGAGGCCCGGGCGGTACTGCGTGAGGACCGGCCAGGGGATAAGCGGCTGGCCGGGTATGTGGTCGCTGCGGCGGGGGCGGTGCTGGACCCCGCCGTGCTGCGCGAGGCCGCGGCCCGGGTGCTGGCGGGGTACATGGTGCCCGCCGCGGTGGTGGTGCTGGAAGCGCTGCCGCTGACCGCGAGCGGCAAGCTCGACCGCCGTGCCCTGCCGGTGCCGGACTACGCGGTCGGCGCGAGGACGTTCCAGGCCCCGGCCAGCGCCAGGGAGCAGGCCTTGTGCGAGCTGTTCGCCCAGGTCCTGGGCATCGACCAGGTCGGCGTGGAAGACAGCTTCTTCGACCTGGGCGGCCACTCTCTGCTCGCCGCCGTGCTCGTGGCCAGGCTGACGGAGCGGATGGGCATCAAGATCAGCCTGAGGAACTTCATAGGCAACCCGACGGTCCGGGCCATCGGCAAGTACGTGGACCAGTAGGCCGAGTCGGCTTCCCGGGATCGGATGCGGAAAAGGTTTTACAGGGTTTTCCAGTCCTGGTCAGGGTCGCGGACGGCGCTGGTCAGGATTTGCCGCAGGCCGGCGGCCCAGCCCGCTACGGTGCTCTCGTCGAACTCGTCGGGATTGAACAGCACGCCGCTGCAGAGCCCGCCGTCTGGTGTCGGGGTCAGACCCCATACCAGGCCGGTGGGGATGTCGTGGTGGCGGCTCTCTTCCAGCAGGTACTGGTGTACCTCACGGGCGCCCTCGGCGATGGGGAAGACGACGTCGCCGAGCTGCGTCGGCGTTTCCGAGATGATGAACTGTGATGTCCGCAGGTTCTCGCGTGATTTCACGAAATCGGGAAATGTCTGTTCGATCACGGTGACCGGGAGCTCGTGCGCGAGGGCGTCGACGAAAGTTTCCTTTGCGCGGATGAGGATGTCGCGGAAGCTCGTGCAGTCGGCCAGGTCGGTACGGAACGGCAGCACGTTGATGAACAATCCCATGGTGTCCTGGAACTGTTCTTCGCTGCGGCCGGCGGTGAATGCCCGTATCGCCAGGTCGGTGGCGCCGGTGATGTTGTGGGCCAGCACGTAGAAGGCCGAGAGCAGGACCGTGAACGTGGTGCTGCGGGCCCGGGTGGCGAGCGCGGAGGCCGCGGACATGACGTCGGCGTCGATGGTGTCGTTGTACAGCGAGTACGGGCTGGAGTAGCTGTCCAGGTGCCCATGGTCGTTCGGTATCGTGAATTCGCGTGCGCCGCGGAGCTTGTCCTGCCAGTATCTCGGCGCGCCGTCCTCGGCTGTGCTGGTGGCGCTGGCCTTCTGCCATTCGGCGTACTCGCGGTACTGCCTGACCTCTGACAGCTTGGCCGGAAGGCCGCTGCGCCGGGCCGCGTAGAAGGCGCCAAGGTCGCGCAGGATCACCTGGAGCGACCAGCCGTCTGATACCGAGTGATGCACGGTCAAGACCAGGGCGCTGTCGCGGTCATCGAACCTGCATAGCAGCGCCCGGAGGGTGGGTACTTCCTGGGCGCTGATCCGGCCGGCTTCGGCTTCGGCGATCAGTTCCTGCGCGACGATGTCCCTGGATTTGCCGGTGGCCGACGGTAGATCCTTGACTTCGAGCGGCACCTGGCATGGCGGGTATATCTCCTGGTAGGGCGGGTCGGCGTCCCTGACTACGAGGGTGCGGAGCAGTTCGTGACGTGCGACCACGTCGTCGAGCGCGCCCTGGAGCAGCGCGAGGTCCACGTGACCGGTGATGCGGACCGCGCAGACCAGCAGGAACCTGGGCCCGAACGCTCCGCTATCACCGCCGTGGTCGAGGGTGACGAACCATTCCTGGGAAAAAGACAACCGGTACCGCTGAGGCTCCGGCGCGAGCGAGGACGTAGTCATGCCGTCTTTTCCCTTACTTTCGCGTGTCGGTGCTGATGCCGTACCTAACCACCTTCAGCAGGCGGGAAGGCCGGCGCACCTTCGCCGTTGCGCTCAGTCGGAGATGATTACTTGCTCGGCTACCTCGGTCCCGGTATCGGGCGCGGCCGGCCGGGTTCGCTCGCCCCACCTTGCCACGGCGGGGGCGGCCAGGCCGAGCAGGGCGAACCACGCGCCGAGCAGCACGAAGCCGAGTCGGCCGCCGGCCAGCACGAGCCCGATCAGGACAAACGGGGAGAGCGCTTGCCCGGCGCCATTGCCCATGCCGACCAGGGCCTGGTACTGCCCCTGCGCGTGTTCTGGCGCCAGCCCGAAGTCGAGGGCGAAGGTGCCGGAGGAGTGCCACAGCTCGCCGTAGGTGTGCAGCACGACGGCCGCGCCGAGCAGCAGCAGCGCGGCCCAGGCGGGGATGCCGGCCGCCAGGCCCATCGCCGAGCAGCTGACCAGGAAGATCACCCCGGCCCGCCGGATTGCTGCGCCGCCCCGCTTGATGGTCTGCACGGTCTTGCCGATCCGTACCTGGAACAGCACCACGAGCACGGTGTTGACGATGACGAACGCCGAGACGCTCCACCGCGGCGCGTGGGTGTGGTAGACGACCCACACCGGCAGTAGCAGCGTGAGCACGAAGTACTGCATGTACATCGCGCCGGACAGTACCGCGTAGGCGAGGAACGGCCGGTCCTTCAGCGCGGCCACAACCGACTCCTCGTGCGCGCCTGGCAGCGGCTCGAACTTGGGCAGCCGGCCCACGATCGCGACGCCGATCAGGCTGGTCAGTGCCTGACCGAGGAACAGCGCGCGGTACGCGTTCACCGTATTGAGCTGTATCGCGACGCCGCAGGTGGCCACGCCGAGCGAGACGCCCAGGTTGAAGACCGCCTGAGTCTGCGAGCGGAACGTGGTCGCCTCCTCGCCGCCGACCCGCCGCAGCAGCGTCACATCGGCCGTGACCGAGGCGCTCAGCGCGGCCCCTTGCACAGTGGCAACGATCAGGTAGGTGCCGAAGTCGCGGGCGAACAGCACGAAGCCGACAGCCGACGCGGCCATCAGCAGCATGGCCAGCCGGCTAATACCCCGCGGCCCGCGCCGGTCGGCCAGGGCTCCCATCGGCATGGCGGCCAGCAGGCCCACCAGGCCGGCGATCGTCAGGGCCAGGCCAGCGCGCGCCGCCGTCAGGTGCACCACCTTGATCGCGTACAGCGTCATGGCGGTGAGGATGAGCCCGATCCCGTACGTGTTGATCAACGTCGTCAGCAGGTAGATCCGTTGCGGACGCGACTCCGGCACGAGGGACATCAGAGCGCGTCCGGGGTTCAGGCTCGGCATGCGCACCTCGCTTCACAAGGGACGACACCGGCCGGCCATCTGGCCGGCCGGTGTCGCGGGCAGGGTTCAGCTATCACAGGGAGCGGGCGAACGCGCGCACGTCCCCGACGAAGAGTTCCGGCTGCTCCATGGCGGCGAAGTGACCGCCCCGGTCGAATTCGGTCCAGCGGGTCAGCGTGGGCAGGATGTTCTCCGCCCACCGGCGGATCGGCCGCGACGCATCCTTGGGGAAGACGGCCACGCCGACCGGCATCGCCAGCGGCCACGGCCCGGCCCAGGTGCGGCCGAAGTCAGCGTCGAGGTGCTCGGATTCGTAGTACAACTGCGCGCTCGACCCCGCGGTCGCGGTCAGCCAGTAGAGCGACACGTTGGTCAGCATGTGGTCGCGGCTTACCGCGTCCTCGGGCCGGTCCGTCGAGTCCGTCCACTCCTTGAATTTCTCCGCGATCCAGGCGAGCTGCCCGACGGGTGAATCGGTCAGGCCGTAGGCGAGAGTCTGCGGGCGAGTGGCCTGGATCTTCATCCAGCCGAAGCCGTCCTGGAAGAAGTAACCGCCGAATTGCAGCCGCTCCATGTCCGACTCGGTCATCTCGGACATGAGCTGAGCCATGGCGGCGGGGTCGGGGGGCGGGAGCGTCACGCACATGTTGATGTGCACGCCGGCGACGTGCTCGGGATCGGCGAGGCCGACGCGCAGCGAGATCGGCGAGCCCCAGTCTCCGCCCTGCGCGATGTAGCGGGTGTACCCGAGGCGGCGCATCAGCTCCTTCCAGGCCAGGGCCACCCGTTCGGTGTCCCAGCCGAGATGATGGGTCGGGCCGGAGAACCCGTAGCCGGGCACCGACGGGATGATCACATGGAACGCATCGGCCGGGTCGCCGCCGTGCGCAGTGGGGTTGATGAGCGGATCGATGACATCAAGGAACTCCACGAAGGACCCGGGCCAGCCGTGGGTGATGATCAGCGGCATCGCGTTCGGTTCGGGTGAGCGGGCGTGCAGGAAATGCACCTGCACGCCGTCAATCTCGGTCAGGAAGTGAGGGAACTGGTTCATCCGCGCCTCGGCGGCGCGCCAGTCGAAGCTGGTGCGCCAGTACTCGGCGAGCTCCTTGATGTAGCTCAGCGGAGCGCCGCGGCTCCAGCCCACGCCGGGCATTTCATCGGGCCAGCGGGTGGCCGCGAGTCGTTGCTTCAGGTCATCGAGCTGCGACTGCGGGACGTCGATCTTGAACTCGCGCATCGTGCACCTCTTCGAAGGATCTAAGGCCGTCGTTGGTCTGCGTCGCGGGTCAATCCCGAGCTGAGGTGGGCGTGCTGGCCGACAGGCGCCCAGCACGTTGCAGCACTCGCCCCACCCGCACTGCGATATCCGGGCGCATCAGCGACATGGGGTCCGCGACCAGCCCGGCTACTCGGAGGAAGGCATCGGTGACGACGGGATCGTGCGCCGCGGCGGCTAGGACCGCCGGGACGTACTGGTTGACCAGGCGGATCTCGTCAGTCCGCTCGCCCTCGACGCCCGGATAGCCGAGGTCGGCGATGGCGGAGAACTGCCACGGCCCGGCGATCTGGCCCGCCATCTCGCCGAAGAACGCGGCCGGGTTCAGCGGTCCGGGGATCTGCAGGTGCTTGCGCAGGGTCAGCGCCTCCATCCCGGCGACGGTCATGCCCTGGGCGTAGACCGGGTTGAAGCTGCACACGGCGTCGCCCATCACCAGCAGGCCGCCCGGGAAGCGGGTCAGCTGCTCGTAGTGACGCCAGACGCTGGCCGGGAACTTGAACTGCACCGGCTCGTCGACCGGCTCCGCGTCGTGGACGTACTCATAGTGGTCGGGGAGCGGCAGCGACTTGATGTAGGCGAGGAAGCCCTCGGGGTCCGTTGGCGCATGGTCGCCGAGGACTCCGGTGAGGGACAGCTCGACGGTCTCGCCGTCAGGCAGCAGGTAGCAGAATACGCCGCGGGGAAACGCGGGCGTCCCGGCCTGGTTGATCGCGATGTCGGTGGTGAAGGGGTTGCGCTTAAACCGGTAATGCCGCGTGGTGTAGGCAAGATTGACCTTTATCTTGTCCTCCGCCGGCGCCTCGTAGCCGAGCTCACGTAGCCAGGCCGGCATCCGCGAGCCGCGGCCAGTGATGTCGACCACCAGGTCGGCGGACAGCACCTCGGGTTTGCTGCCCTGCTCGCGGCGCTGGATCCGCGCCCCGGTGACCCGCGTCTGGTCCGGCGTCGTCTCCAGGCCCACGATGTCGTACCGCTCGAGGAAGCGCACGTTCGGAATGGCCTGGACGTGCTTGCGGACGTGCTCCTCGAGGATCGGGCGGCCGGACGACACGCACACCAGGTCCGAGTCGGACGCCGCCAGCCGCTGCCCGTTGAAGTTCCACTGGATCTGGCCGTTGAAGTCGCCGAGCGTCACCCCGGCCTCTTTCATTCCCTGAGTGAGCCCGGGGAGCAGCTCCTCAAAGATCTCCTGGCCCCTGGCGACCAGGCAGTGCGCGTGGCGACCGTGCGGTACGCCGTTGCGGAAGCCGGTCACGCCGGTCAGCTCGTCGCGATCCACGACGACGACGTCGGCGTACTTATCGGCGAGGACACGGGCGGCCAACAGGCCAGCCATGCCACCGCCGAGCACCACTGCACGTTCTCCATGCTGGTCCTGCATTACGGTTGCCTCCTTGCCTGGCCCGCTGCACGTCGAAGCGGCGCTGGCGTCCTGGATGACCGGTTCGCGCCAGGAGCCAGGTCCCTAGGTGTCGTGCAGCCAATCCGGCGGCGCCCGGCGGGCACGGCCTTTCCTGCCGGCTATCGCTGTCCTGCATTCCCGACGGTGACATCTGACCCCAGATGACGCATCTCCCGAATTGCGCTGCACAAATGCCGAACGCAATCCGGGAGATGCAGCTGACCGCGGATCGCTGCCATCGTCGCCTTAGACGTGCGCGGTGCGAGTTGGATCGGATCCGCGCAGCTTGGGCTGCGCGGCGGCTGTCACGAATCGTCGGATCGGGGCAACATGATGGATTCCAATTCCGTTCAGGAGCGCTTTGCCTGGGTAATGGCGCGGACGCCAGACGCGATCGCGGTGTCGTCGCCCGCGGAGGCTCTTACCTACGCCGAGCTCGACGAGCGGGCCAATCGCATTGCCCGCCGGCTGATCGGCCTGGGCGTCAGGCCAGAAGACCCGGTCATGGTGCTGCAGGAGCGGTCCGTCGAGATGGTTGCCTCGATCCTGGGCATCGTGAAGGCCGGCGCCCTGTACCTGCCTCTGCATAGTGCATATCCGTTGCCGCGCCTGCAGTGGATCGCCGACAGCGTGGGCAGGCCCGTGCTGCTAGCGGACGCGATCATGCGCGAGCGCGGCCTGCCTGAGGTGCCCACGATTGTCTTCGTCGACTCGGACGCGGAACAGCGCTCGCTGCTCGGCACCGACCCGAACGTGCGGACCGGGCTTGATCATCTGGTGCACGTGCTCTACACCTCGGGTTCGACCGGCGACCCGATGGGGGTCGCCGTTACTCACCGCGGCGTTCTCGGGCTGGCCCTCGACTCCTGCTGGGACGGCGGGGGCCAGGAGCGGATCTTGATGCTGGCGCCGTACGCATTCGGCGTGTCCACCTACGAGCTGTGGGTGCCGCTGCTGCGTGGCGGCCGCCTGGTCCTCGCACCGCCAGGCCGCCTCGACGTCGGCACCTTGCGGAGGCTGATCACCGAGCACCAGATCTCCGCCGTACACGTGACGGCTGGCCTGTTCCGGGTCGTAGCCGACGAGGCGCCGGAGTGCTTCGCTGGCGTGCGCGAGGTACTGACCGGCGGGGACGTGATCTCGGCCAAGGCGGTGCAGCAGGTGCTCCAGGCGTGCCCTGACACTGTGGTCCGCGCGACCTACGGCGCGACCGAGACGTCGGCGTTCATCACCAATTCGCCGATGCGGGCACCCTACTCCATGGGCCTGACCGTGCCGGTCGGCCGCGGCATGGACAACACCCGGCTGCACGTGCTCGACGAGCACCTCAGGCCGCTGCCGGCGGGCGAGGTTGGTGACCTCTACGTCGCCGGGGACCGCCTCGCCCGCGGCTACTACCGGCGGCCCGACGTCACGGCCGAGCGTTTCGTCGCCGATCCGTTCGCCCGGGCTGGCCAGCGTATGTATCGCATGGGGGACCAAGTGCGGATGCGGCAGGACGGGCTGATCGAATTCGTCGGACGGTCAGGTGACCAAGTCAAGATCCGCGGCTACCGGGTCGAACTGGCCGAGGTCGAGAGCGTGCTCGCGAGATACCACGGGCTGGCGCACACGGTCGTGGTCGCGCGCGAGGTCGAGGACGGCGAAAAACGCCTGATCGCTTACGTTGTCGCCGAGGCGGGCCAGGTCGATGTCGAGGGGCTGCGGGCGCACGCCACGGAGCTGCTGCCCGAGTACATGGTGCCTTCGGCGTTCGTCACGCTCGATTCGCTGCCGCTGACCCCGAACGGGAAGGTGGATCGCAAGGCACTACCCGAGCCTGTCGTGGAAGCGTCGTCGAACTACCGCGCCCCCCAGACGGCGCGGCAGGAGATCCTTTGCTCGCTGTTCGCCGAGGTGCTCGGGGTGCCCAGGGTGGGACTCGATGACAGCTTCTTCGACCTGCACGGCGAGTCGCTCATGGCGATGCGGCTGATCAGCTCGATCCAGGACCGTTTGAGTATCGAGCTGCTGGTCTCTGACATCTTCGACGCGCCCACCGTCGCCGAGCTTGACCAGCAGGTCGAGAAGGCCCTGCAGCAGTCGCAGGCCTGAGGCCGGGAGACGGAGCGAGATGACCGACAACCGGCCAGCGCTTTCGCTGAATCAGGAGTTCTTGTGCGCCCTGGACCACGGCGAGACCGCGGGAGCGCTCAGCCAGTGGTACACGATAACCTCCGGGCTGCGGCTGCGCGGCAACCTCGATGTCGGCGCGCTTTCTGCAGCGCTTGATGACGTCGTGGCCAGGCACGAGATACTCCGCACCGCCCTGCGCAAGGACGACGGCGGGTGGTATCAGCAGCTGCACCCGCCCGGCCCGGTGCATCTGCAGGTGCGCGGCGTCGGCTCGGCTGGCTCGGTGGACTCAGCCGACCGCGCCGCGTACGACCTGCTGAACGACGTGGAGGCCGAACCATTCAGCCAGCGTGCGGTGCCGCTGCTGCGGGCAGTGCTCGGCAGGCTCGGCGCGGACGACCACGTGCTCGCGCTGAAGACGCACCACATCGCGTCCGACGCGTGGTCCATGCAGGTGATCATCACCGACCTCGCCGCCTGTTATGCGGCCAGGGCCGCCGGGCGGGTGCCTAGCCTGCCCGGCGCGTGCCAGTACCGCGAGTTCGCCGCGTGGCAGCGGGCCACCGAGGAGTCCTGGTCTGGCGTCGCCAGCGGGCACTGGCGGAACCGCCTGCTCGGCGCTCGCCTGCACGCGCTTCCGGCCAGCCGGGTGCTGCCTGAAGGTGCTGCCGATCCGTACTCGGTGCACCGGTTCGTCATCGGCAAGGAGCTCACCGAGGCGGCGGCCCGGGTCGCCAGGTCGACCCGCAGCTCTCTGTTCGTCGTGCTGCTCGCGACCTATAACTTGCTGGCCAGCCAGCTGACCGGGGAATCTGATCTGACCGTGCCGATATTCACGGCCGGCCGCAATGAGCCGAGCTTCGCCGGCGTGGTGGGACCGCTGTACAACTTCCTGCCGATCAGGACCGACCTGGGCGGCTGCGGCAGCTTCGTTGACGTCATCACGCGGACCAGGGCCAGCTGCCTGCAGGCATACGCGAACGACATCCCGTTCCTATTGATCCGTGCGCAAGCCGGTGACCTAATGGGGCCGTGCGGCGATGACCACCTGGCGGTCTGCGCGTTCGAGATGGTCCCGCCGCCTGCTCTGGCTGGCATCGAGCGGGCCGGTGACATCAGGTACTCAGAGCTCCGCGGCAGGCGCACGTCCAGTCCCGTCGGGGCGAGCACGCCAAAGGGCATCCTATGGGCGCTTGACCACCTCCGGTCCGGAGAACTGGCCGGCCTCATCCGGTTCAGCCGGGACCGGTTCGACGACGGCGCCATCGCAGGGATCGCAACGCAGTACCGCCAGGTGCTCTCCGCATCGGTGGCCGAGCCGACCGCGCAGTTGGTCAGGTCATGACCAACACGCCGGGGGGCGGCGGGGCCAAGCGGCGGGGTGTCGGCCGGGGAACCGCCGCGACCATCTACAACTCGGCGGTAGCCGCATGGGCCATCGCCGCGGCATGGGAGATCGGCGCGCTGGACGAGCTGCAAAGGTCAAGGACGCTGGACGCGGAATCGTTCGCCGCGCGCCGGGGCCTGGACCCGGCCGCAACGACCGGGCTGTTCCGTGCGCTGGCCTCGGTCGGCGTGGTGCAGCGCCGCGGACCGGTGGTCGTCACCGCTGGCGCCTTCGACGAGGTATACCGGTACAAGTCGTTCTTCCACTGGCTGAGCCGCGGCAGCGCCGAGTTGTTCAGGCAGATGCCGTCGGTCCTGGTCAGTCAGAACCGGGTCGGCCAGTTCTACCAGCGGGACGCGGCCGCGATCGCGTACGCCTGCCGGGAGATCGACGAGCTTTGCTACGCGTCCGCGTTCTGGGACGCAATGGGACGCCTGGACTTCGAGCTCAGCACTGTCGTCGACCTGGGCTGCGGCAGCGGCGGCCGGGTGCTCGACATCCTGGCCAGGTACCCGCGTGCTCGCGGCATCGGCGTCGACATCGCCCGCGCGACACTCGACGTCGCCCGGGCTGACTCGCAGGCCGCGGGCACGGCGGACCGGGCGGCGTTTGTCGAGGCCGACGTGCTCGACCTCGACGAGCGCCCGGAGTTCGCGGACATCGAGCTGATCACGTGCTTCATGATGGGGCACGACCTCTGGCCGCGCGAGAACTGCGTGGCCGCGCTGCGGCGGTTCCGCAAGGTCTTTCCCTCGGCCCGGCGGTTCCTGCTCGGCGACGCGACGCGGACCGCCGAGGTTCCCGACTCCGACCTGCCGGTGTTCACGCTGGGCTTCGAGCTCGGCCATGACCTGATGGGTGTCTTCCTGCCCACCGTCGCCGACTGGGAGCCGGTGTTCGACGAGGCCGGCTGGGAGCTGGTGCGGACGAACATGATCGACATGACCGTCGGCGAAGTCATCTTCGAGCTGGAATGACGTCGGCCATGGCGAAGCTCGCGACCATAGTGGGACAGGTGCTTGGCGACAAGGGGGTCAGGGTCGCCTTCGGTGTCGTCGGCAACGGGAACTTCCTCGCCGTGGCCGGGCTCATGGCGGGCGGCGCCAGGTACGTCGCCGCCAGGCATGAGGGCGGGGCGATCGCGATGGCGGACGCCTACTACCGGGCGACCGGGGACGTCGCGGTCTGCACGACCACGTACGGGCCGGGCCTGACCAACGCCGCGACCGGGCTAGCTGAGGCGGTCAAGCACCGCAGCGGCGTACTGCTGCTCAGCGGCGACCAGCCGACGAGCGGGCCGCGGCCGATCGACATCGACCAGGGCGCGTTCGCGGCGGCGCTTGGCGCCAGGACGGTTCGTGTCACCGACCCGGCGACCGTCCGCGGCACCGTAGCCGGCGCGCTCGAGCTCGCGCGCCGTGGCCCGCGCCTCGTCGTGCTCAGCCTGCCAGCCAACCTGCTCGGCGCCGACGTGCCGGACCAGCCCAGAGCCGACGTGCCGGACCAGCGCGGCCAGCCTGCGTGTCCTGGTGTGGCCAGCAGTAGCCCCAGCCCCAGCCCCAGCCCTGGCCTTCGCCCGGTACCGGCTGCCTGCCAGGTCGACGCGGCGCTTGACGTCCTGGCCAGCGCTCGCCGCCCGTTGCTGCTCGCCGGGCTCGGAGCGTACCGCTCCGGCGCCGCGCAGCCGATCGCCGCGCTCGCTGACCGGCTCGGCGCGCTGCTCACCACCACGGTGATGGTCGATGGCCTGTACCGCGACAGCCCGTGGTGCCTTGGGATCTGCGGAGGCTTCGCCTCGCCGCGGGCGGCCCGGATCATGGGCGACGCCGACGTGATCGTCGCGTTCGGGGCGAGCCTGAACGACTTCACGCTGCACGGCGGCATGTTGCTCGATCCGGGCGCCATGCTCGTGCAGGTCGACCTGGACGCCGCGCCGACCGTGAGCCGGGTCGACCTATGCGTCACCGGTGACGCGGCGCAGGTCGCCGGTTTCCTGCTGGATGGCGTGCG
>Ga0210386_10001559_pt1 | contig 20442 bp, 17 predicted proteins | sample IncBWH32OmetaG_FD_160091 | JGI IMG/M metagenome (GOLD analysis project Ga0210386, IMG submission 160091) | Forest soil microbial communities from Barre Woods Harvard Forest LTER site, Petersham, Massachusetts, United States - Inc-BW-H-32-O ...
CGAATCGGGTGCCGACACAGAATCAAACCCTCAACCGTTGGTCAACCAGCCGGAATCTGCTTAGAACTCCTTCAATGTCTCCCGCAGCGTCGACTTCGTGTACTCCTTGCGTACCACCCCCCGCCACTGTAACGCCGGCACCAGCCCCTCCGTCACCTCGATCACCTGTCGCCGGTTCACCCGCATATACGGCGTGCTGATCAGGAACCCATCGCCGCCGACCTCCTGCATCGCCTCTTCCATCCGCGCCGCCACCCGATCCGGCGTGCCAATCAACCGCAGCCCCCCACCATCATACTTCTCCACCGCCAACTGCCGCAGCGTCTTCCCGCTGCCATGCTGCGCGAACTCATCCAGCGCTCCTTGCGACGCCGTGCTCTCCAGCTTCGGAATCGGCTTATCCAGATTGAACTGGGCGAAATCGATATCCGCATTGATCGACGCATTCGCCAACGCGCGCTCCACGAACGCCGGCGTCGAGACCATCCGCGCGTGCTTGTCGAACGCCTCTTCATCCGTCTCCGCAATGACCGGATAGACCAGGAACAGCACCTTCACATCGTCCGGATTGCGCCCCCAGGCCACCGCGTGCTGCCGCACGTCATCGCGATACGCCTTCATGCCGTCAATGCCCGGCGCCGTCGCGATCACCGAGTCCGCCCACCGCGCCGCGAACGACCGCCCACGCGACGACCCACCCGCCTGCACGAAGGCCGGCCGCTTCTGCGGCGACGGCACCGTGTTCAGTGGTCCGCGGCATTTGAAATACTTGCCCTCGTGATGCACCGGCCGGACCTTGGAGAAATCCGCATACACGCCGGCCTCGCGGTCCACCTTCACCGCGTCGTCGTCCCACGAATCCCACAGCTTGCACGCCAGCTCCACATACTCGTCGGCAATCTCGTACCGCAGCTCGCGCGGCGGCGGCCCGTCCAGCCCGAAATTCTGCGCCGCCGTCAGCTCCCCGGTGGTGACGATGTTCCACCCGAACCGCCCGCCCGCGATGTGATCAAGCGTCGAGCACAAACGCGCCAGCATGAACGGCGGATAGGCCATCGTGGACAGCGTCGCCACCACGCCCAGCCTCGACGTATTCGCCCCGATCAGCGTCGCCAGCGGCGCCGGATCATGCTTCGGCGCCAGCAGCGCGTGCTTCAAAGTGACCTCGGCGCTGCCGCCATAGGCTTCCGACACCATCAGCGTGTCTTCCAGCATGATGTAGTCGAAGCAGGCGCGCTCCATCGCTTGCGCGATCTCGACATGGAACTTGCCGTCCCATGGCGGCCAGCCGGCTGCGAACGGTGCGTTCCATTCGCCCGGCATGAAGTTACAGAACCAGCCCAGGTGCATCATCTTGTTGGCCATCGCGTTCTGCCCCATCGCGTTGCCATCTGCTCGGGGCCGAGCAATTTTCGGGCCGTCGGGTGTGGTGGGCGCCCGCCTCTCGACCTCTTCCACCGATGCGCTAGAACGCCGGCATGGACACCATCCGCATCACCGCCGGTCCTTACAGGTTCGTCGCCCGCTTCGAGGATGCTGACGCGCCCAAGACCTGCGCCAAATTCCGCACCCTGCTGCCCTACCATCAGCGCATCATCCACGTGCGCTGGAGCGGCGAAGCCTGTTGGATTCCGCTCGGCGACTTCGACCTCGGCCTGGCTCCAGAGAACCACACCTCCTACCCAGCGCCCGGCCAGATCCTGCTCTACCCCGGCGGCCTCAGCGAAACCGAGATCCTGCTCGGCTATGGCGCTGTCCGCTTCGCCAGCAAGGTCGGCCAGCTCGCCGGCAACCACTTCCTGACCATCATCGAGGGCAACGAGAACCTCACCCCGCTCGGCAAGAAAGTGCTGTGGGAAGGCGCCCAGGACATCGTCTTCGGCGCCCCGTGATCACGCTTCCCGCTTCGCCAGCGACCAGGTCGTGGTCGCTTGTGCCACCATCGCGCCGGCCCCGTCCGCCTCGCTGATCCGCACCTCAGCGGTGAACAGCCGCCGCCCGCCCCGCAGCGGCACTGCTTCGGCCAGCAGCGGCAACACCCGCGCCGCGCGCAGGAAGTTGATCGTCAGGTCTACCGTCACCGCATCCGGATCGTGCCGCGCCGCCAGGATCAGCGCATAGGTCACCACGTCGGCCAGGGCGAACAGCACCGGCCCGGCCACGCTGCCGCCCGGTCGCGTGACGTGCGCGCCCTCGTTCAACCGCAGCCGCGCCCGCGCCGGGGTCGCCTCGACCACCGCCATATTGAACAGTTGCGCCAGCGGCAGCCCCGCCGCGATGTGCTGCTGAATGTGCGCCAGGGTCCAGCCGGTCGTGCCGCTCATGCCCCCGGCTGTGCCTCTATGATCGTGGCGGCCGTCCATGCGACATTCTCCGCCATGCGGTCGGCGATCAGCCGCATCAACCCGCAGGCCAACGCCGGATCGCGGTGGAATGCCAGTACCAGCGCGTGATGGCCGATACGACACAGCCGCGTCGGCGCCACGCACACCGCCGCCGTCCGCAGGCGTGCCGATGAAAACGCCCCGACCTCCCCGAAGAACTCGCCCGCCTGCCGGCGAACTCCCAGCTCCGGAATTTCAACCGTGCCACTGACGATGTCATAGGCGCTATCGCCCGGATCCCCGCGCTGGAGCAGCACCGTGCCAACCGCGCGGTCCTCGTATGCCAGATGCGGCAGCCGCTTGTGCACATCCAGATCCTGCGACCGCGCCTGCTCCAGATGCGCCAGCACGCGCCGTAACTGGATGAGGCGCAGCCCATTCAGCGGCAGCAGCGGCACGTGCAAAATGGCGATCGGCCACAAATGCAGGGGAATGGCGTAAATCAGGAATACCACATTGCGGCGGATGGCCATCTGGCGGAGCGGCTGCATGGTTCGCATGTAGAACGTCACGAACACCAGGGCCCGGCGACATACCCGGCCCATTGCAAGCCCTGCCAAACCATGCTCGGTCTTGCCTCCCAACGGCGTGCGCGATTCGTTATATCCAGGCCTTTACAAGCGCGCCACCGTGCCAAGGTAGCGTCCAATCCGCCCTCAAGCGCCAGAAGATCGTCATGCCCTTCAAGGTTCAGGTCGGCCCGCCCCAGATTGCCATCCACCAGGGGCAGGTCATTCTCATCACCGAGCCGGACGGCCAGATCGCCTGGCCCTCCGACAAGGGTCTGTATTTTTTTGATACGCGCCTGCTCAGCGCCTGGTTCGTCCACATCGATGGTGAGCCGTGGGACCTGCTGAACGGCGGCTCGGTCACCTACGACACCGCGCGGCTGTTCCTGACCAACCGCAGTGTGTTGACCGATGACGGCGAAATCCCGCCGCGCACGCTGGGTTTCATGCTCAGCCGCCGGCTCGACGGCGGCATGCACGAGGATCTCGACATCACCAACCACGGGCCGAAGCCCGTGCGATTTAATCTGGAAATTGTCATCCGGTGCGACTTCGCCGACCTGTTCGAGGTCAAGAAGGAAACGATCATTCGTCGCGGGCACATCGTCACCGAGTGGTCGGATATGACGCAGTGTCTCACCACCACCTATCGCAACGACGATTTCGTGCGCGCCCTCAGTGTGCGTCCCGGCGAGACGTCGTCGAACGCCGTCTATGCCAACGGCCGCCTGAGCTTTGAAATTCGTCTCGATCCCGGTGCGTCCTGGCATTGCTGCCTGCTGTACGACTTCACCGGTGGCGAACACCGCTTTGTCGCACCGTTGGACTGCGCCGATCACAACGTCCAGTCCACCCACGCCAGCTCTGGTGAACTCTGGCGCAAAGGCGCGCTGCGCATCCGCACCTCGAACGAGGAATTCTATCGCTTCTACGTCCAGGCGCTGGACGACATGACGGCGCTGCGGCTGGAGATGCCGGGCACCGGTGGGACGGTGATGTTTCCCGCCGCCGGTCTGCCCTGGTTCGTTGCGCCCTTCGGCCGCGACAGCCTGATTGCGTCGTTACAGACCATTCTGGTCGATCCCTCCTTTGCCCGCGGCGCGCTGGAGGTACTGGCCCAGCTCCAGGCCAAGGAGCTGGATGAATGGCGCGACGCCGAGCCGGGCAAGATCCCGCACGAGATGCGCTATGGCGAGCTGGCGCATTTTAAGCTGATCCCGCACACGCCGTATTACGGTACCGCCGACGCCACACCGCTGTACGTTATCGTGTTGCATGCCGCATGGCGTGCCACCGGCGATCGCACACTGCTCGAACACCACCTGGGGACCGCGGAAGCCTGCCTGCGCTGGATCGACGAATCAGGCGACCGTGATGGCGACGGGTTCCAGGAATTCCAGACCCGCTCGTCGGCCGGCTACGAGAACATGGCCTGGAAGGATTCCGGCGAATCCTCCGTCAACCTTAACGGGTCCCTGGTCAAGGGACCGAAGGCGATGGTGGAGCTGCAAGGCTATGTCTACGACGCCTGGCAGCGTATGGCGGAAATCTATGATGCGCTGGACCGACCGGACGATGCGCGCACGTTGCGCGGCAAGGCCGCCGAACTGTTCCGGAAATTCAATGAGGTGTTCTGGGATGAAGCGGGCGGCTTCTACGCCTTCATGCTGGACGGCGAGAAGAAGCCGGTGTTCTCCGTCGCCTCCAACCCCGGCCACTGCCTCTATTCCGGGATCATCCCGAAAGAACGCGCCGGCCGCGTCGTCGCCCGGCTGATGGCACCCGACATGAGCTCCGGTTGGGGCATCCGCACCCTGTCGTCGCAGCACGTCTCCTACAACCCGTATACCTATCAGCTCGGCTCCGTCTGGCCGCACGACAACGCGATCATCGCCGCTGGCTGCAAGCGCTACGGATTCCACGCCGAGGCGGCGCATATCGCGCGCGATATCTCCGGCGCGGCCAGCCACTTCCTGCTGAACCAGGTGCCGGAGCTGTACGCAGGTATTCCGCGCGACGGCACCGCCTTCCCGGTGCAGTACCGCGGCGCCAACGTGCCGCAGGCCTGGGCGGCCGGTTCCGCCTTCATGCTGCTGCAAACGCTGCTTGGCATCGAACCCGATGCGCCGGGTGGTGTGCTGCATGTCGACCCGATGCTACCCGAGTGGTTGCCGGACGTGACGCTGTACGGCCTCCGCCTGGGCCAGCAGGAGTTCGATATCGGCTTCTGGCGCGAGGGTAGCGAAACGCAATTCAAAGTGCTGCGCGGCGATGCGCAGGCGGTTCGCCGCCGATAGAACCGTTTGCCCGGTGTGATCGTGGCCTTCGCACTGTCACGACCACCGTTGCGACGATTTAGCCGGACACAGCCGCCGCGACAGCGCCACGGGCCGCGCCGTCCACCATCTGCACGTCAAACCCCACCAGCAGCATGCGATATCCGGCGGCGCGCTTCGCCTGCGCGGCCTCCGGCGACAGTGCCACGCCGGCCAGCGGAATCCCCGACCGCAGCACCTTCGCCTCCGCCTCGCGCACCAATGCCGTCAGTGCCGGATGCTCGAGCTGCCCGGGCACCCCCAGGCTCATCGACAGGTCGAATGACGCAATCGCCACCACATCGATCCCTGGCACCGCCAGGATCTCATCCAGATTTCGAACCGCCTCCGGATCTTCAATGGTGATCACATTGACCATCTCGCGGTTGGCCTGCCGCAGGTACTCCGGCATCGGCAGCCCCCACCGCACCGGCGCATAGGACGGCGCGACACCCCGCACGCCCTCGGGCGGATACCGCACCGCCGCCGCGCTCGCCCGCGCCAGCGCCGCGGTGGAAATCATCGGGAAGTTGATCCCCATCGCCCCCGTGTCCAGCACCGGCTTTACCAGCCACGGCTCGGTCCACGGCACGCGTACGATCGGCGTCGCCCCAGACCCCCGCGTCGCCGCCACCATCGCATGCAGCGTCGCGAGATCGATCGGCCCATGCTCCATATCGAGGATCAGGCAATCGACGCCACTGCCCGCTAGCACCTGCGCCATTGCCACGCTGGGCATCGTCACCATGAATGCCGTCACGGTCTCACCCGCCGCCAGCCGCGCCTTCATCCGGTTGATCCCGCCCACGTCCGACATGCATCCCCCTGCGTCCACACCACCACCAGCGGCATGAGCACCGTATGTACCATTGCCGCCGCAGACTTTCGCCATGCCGCAGCATCCCGTTGCCATCAACGGTCTGCACCCGGCCCGCCCCCGCATCGCCAGGCACCTGGCTGACCTGCATCGCCTGCATATCGCCCTGGTCGACGACGCGCATCATGCAAGGCTTCGCTTTCGACCGCCACGCCCGCGCCGAAATCGGGCGCGCCAGCGACCTGCTGGAACCATACCTCGCGGCCTCGAGCGCCTTCCTGGAAAACAGGCACGCCGCGTCGCAGCCCGCATGCCGCAGCTATGCCGCGCCCGTCGCCGCTGGCAACGCCGAGGACACCGTCGGCCACGTCGAATTCCGGCGCGCCTGCTCCTCCCGCCTGTCCGCCCTCCTGTGCCGCGTCGGCCGCGGCGCCGCGGGCTTGGACGGGTGCACGCGCCTGGTGTTGCGGCAGGGGTCGTGCATCGCGACGTCGCAGTCCAGGTTGTCCCGGGCGAGAGCAGTGCTTGCTTCCTTACGGTCAACTCGGTCGATTCTGCCCGGCCATCCGACCGTCGCGCGCATGCACGAGGTTCATAGCGTTCTGTCGGAATGCAATTTCCGGTTGGAACCCCCCCACCGCATGTAGGCCGCGAGCGACAGTGTGCGGAGGGTTAACGTGCGAACTCGAGTTGTTGTTTTCGGCCTCTGCATCGTCGTCGGCATTGGCGGCGTCGCCGTGTGGCATACGCAGCACGCCGATGCCACCGCGGCCGTCACGGCCGCAGCAACGCCTGCGCCGGTGCCGGTGGTGGCAGAGAAGGTGCGTGTCTCCGACATGCCAACCGTGCTGACCGGCATTGGCACGGTGGTGGCCTACAATGTGGTGGACATCCACGCGCAGGTGACCGGCACGATCGATAAGATCGGTTTCACCGAGGGACAGGCCGTACATCCCGGCAGCCTGATCGCGCAGCTCGATCCACGGCCGTTCCAGGCGGCGTTGCAGCAGGCCGAGGCGGCACTGGCACGCGATACCGCCAACCTGGCGGCCGCACAATTGGATCTCGGCCGCTATTCAACGCTGCTGAAGCAGGGCTACGCGACGGCGCAGCAGACATCCGACCAAGTCGCGACGGTCGATGCGCTGCAGGCCTCCATCGCCGGCGACAAGGCTGCGATCTTCAACGCGCAAACCCAGCTCAGCTACACCACGATCACCGCGCCGATCGACGGCGTGACTGGCATCCAGGATGTCGACATCGGCAATATCGTGCAGCCGTCCTCGACCACGCCGATCGTCACCGTCACCCAGATCCAGCCGATCTCCGTCATCTTCACGCTGCCGCAGGACGACGTGCCCAAGGTGCAGCTCGCCATGGCCAAGGGCAAGCTGCACGCGATCGCCTACGACCAGACCGGCCGCACGAAGCTCGACGAAGGCACGCTGCTGTTGGTGAACAACACGATCAGCCAAAGCTCCGGCGCCGTCCAGCTCAAGGCCACCTTCCCCAATGCTGCGCGCACCTTGTGGCCCGGCGAGTTCGTCAACGTGCGGTTGATCCTCGACCAACAGCACAATGCGATCACGGTGCCGTTGAATGCATTGCAGCAGGGCCAAAGCGGCGCGCTGGTCTATGTCGTCACCGCGAACGGCACGGTGCAGCAGCGTGCGGTGACGATCGGCGAAACACTCGACGGACGCGCGCTCATCGACACCGGGCTGCGGCCTGGCGACACCGTGGTGACGCAAGGCCAGTACCGCCTGAGCAACGGCGTCAAGGTGGCCCAGGTGCAAGCCAACGATCCCAGGGTACAGAACAGCTCTGAGGCCAGCGCGGGGATGCTGGGATGAACATCTCATCGGCTTTCATTCGCCGGCCGGTTGCCACCGCGCTGCTGATGGTGGCCATCGTATTGCTCGGCGCCACGGCCTACACGCTGCTGCCGGTCGCGGCGCTGCCGAATGTTGCGTTCCCAACCATCTCGGTCACCGCGCAATTGCCCGGAGCCGACCCGCAGACCATGGCGTCCTCGGTTGCGACCCCGCTGGAAAAGCAATTCGGCGAAATCCCGTATCTCACGCAGATGACCTCGACGAGTTCGCTCGGTTACACGCAGATCACGCTGCAGTTCACTCTGAACGATGACATCAATGCGGCGGCCCAGCTCGTGCAGACCGCGATCAACGCCGCCGCCGGGCAACTGCCGAAGGACATGCCGTCGCCGCCGACCTACCATGAAACCAATCCGGCCGATGCGCCGGTGCTGGTGCTCGGCCTGACTTCCAACACGCTCCCCATCACCACGGTGGACGACTACGCCGAAAGCATCATCGCGCAGAAGATCTCCCAGGTTTCCGGTGTCGGCCTGGTAAGCATCGGTGGCGAGCAGCATCCCGCCATCCGCATCCAGTTCGATCCCGCCAAGCTCGCCGAGAATGGGCTGGACCTGGAGGACGTGCGCAACGCGCTCACCAATGTCAGCGTCGATCAGCCGAAGGGCAGCCTGTATGGCAACCAACGCGCCTACACGCTGCAAACCGACGACCAGATCCTGAAAGCCCAGGACTGGAACAACCAGATCATCGCCTATCGCAACGGTGGGCCGATCCGGGTGTCCGATGTCGGCAACGCGATCGTCGGCCCGCAGGATGAGACGCTGCGCGGCTGGGTCAACCAGCAACGCGGCATCGTTCTGGCCATTCAACGACTGCCGGGCGCCAACGTCATCAGCACGGTGGATGCGATCCAGGCCGCGCTGCCGCAGATCGAGACAGCGATCCCGCCCGCCATCAAGGTCGCGGTGATCTCCGACCGCACCACCACCATCCGCGCCTCGGTCGCGGATGTGCAGCGCACGCTGATCATCACCATCGGCCTGGTGGTCGGGGTGATCTTCCTGTTCCTGCGCAGCGTCAACGCGACGCTGATTCCGGCCGTTGCGGTCCCGGTCTCGATCGTCGGCACGTTCGGGGTCATGTACTTGTTCGGCTACAGCCTGGACAACCTGTCATTGATGGGGCTGTCGATCGCCGTCGGCTTCGTGGTCGACGACGCGATCGTGATGGTCGAAAATATCGCGCGGCATATCGAGATGGGCAAGACGCCGATGCGGGCCGCGCTCGACGGCGCGGGCGAGATCGGCTTCACCATCCTGTCGATTTCGATATCCCTGGTCGCCGTCTTCATCCCCCTGCTGTTGATGAGCGGCATGGTCGGCCGGATGTTCCAGGAATTCGCCGTCACCGTCACCGTCTCGATTGCCGTGTCGGTGGTTGTCTCGCTGACCCTGACACCGATGATGGGCGCGCGCCTGCTGCGCGAAGAGCATCCGGAGAAAGCCGGCAGGCTGTCACGCGCGCTCGAATACGGCTTCGATGCCATGCTCGCTGGGTACGACCGGATGCTGACGGTGGCGTTACGCTATCGCTTTATCACCCTGATGGTGATGCTTGGCACCATCGCGGTCACTGCCTGGCTGTTCATCGTCATCCCGAAGGGCTTCTTTCCCGAGCAGGATACCGGGCTGATCCTCGGTGTGACGGAGGCGGCGGAAGATGTGTCTCCCAATGGGATGGCGGCGCTGCAGCAGCGCATGATCGCGGTGGTCGAGCGGGATCCAGCCGTTGCCTCAGTGGGCGCCTATATCGGTGCCGGCGGCGCCACGTCGACCGAGAATCAGGGCCGCATTTTCATCGCCCTGAAGCCGCAGAGCCAGCGGGCGCCGATCAGCCAGGTCATGACGCGCATCGATCAGGCAGCGAGAGGCGTGCCCGGGATGCGGCTCTTCATGCAGCCGGTGCAGGACGTCAACATCGGTGGTCGCCTGACTGCCACCCAGTACCAGTACACGCTAAGCGACGTCGACCTGAGCGAACTGAACAAGTGGGGGCCGATCATCGAGGCGGCGTTGGCGAAACTGCCGCAGCTCGCCGACGTGACCAGCGACCAGCAGTCCGCCGCGCCGCAGCTCACCCTGTCGATCAATCGGGATACGGCGTCGCGGTTGGGCATCACGGCGGAGCAGATCGATTCCGTGCTGTACGACGCCTTCGGTCAACGCCCGATCGCGCAGCTTTACACCAGCCTGAACCAGTACTACGTCATCATGGAAACGAATCCGGCGTACCAGCTCGGTCCGAATGCATTGCAACGGATCTACGTCCGCTCGCAGACATCCGGGATGGTGCCATTGAGCGAGCTGGTCACGCAGCACACGACGGTGTCACCGTTGTCGGTGAACCATCAGGGCCAGTTCCCCTCGGTGACGATCAGCTTCAACTTGAAGGGCAACGCACCGCTGGGACCAGCGGTGTCGGCGATCCAGCGGGAGATGGCGACGCTGCATGTGCCGCCGACGATCAGCGCGAGCTTCCAGGGCAACGCGCAGGCGTTCCAGAGTTCGCTGAGCAGCACACCGGTCCTGATCCTGGCCGCCCTGCTGGCGGTCTACATCATCCTGGGCATGTTGTATGAGAACACGATCCATCCGTTGACCATCATCTCCACACTGCCGGCGGCGGGCGCAGGGGCGCTGGCGATACTGCTGGTCTGTGGCTTCGGGCTGGATGTCATGGGCATCATTGGCATCATCCTGCTGATCGGCATCGTGAAGAAGAACGGCATCATGCTGGTCGACTTCGCGCTGGAGGCGGAACGGACGCGCGGCCTCACCGCGGAGGACTCTATCCATGAGGCGTGCCGGCTGCGCTTCCGCCCGATCCTGATGACCACGATGTGCGCCCTGCTCGGCAGCCTGCCGCTGATGCTGGGCAGCGGGACCGGATCCGAGCTGCGCCAGCCTCTCGGCTACGCCATGGCAGGTGGCCTGGTTGTGTCGCAGGTGCTGACGTTGTTCACCACGCCGGTGGTCTACATCTATATGGATAAGCTGGCGCACCTGCATTTGTGGGGACGCCGGGGCGGGGTCCAACATCCCGTCGCCGCTGAATGAGCGGTGTTCGTCATCGGGTGAACACCGCCTGACAGACCTGTCATTCCGAGCTACGGTGGCCGCCGCGGAGCGTGGCGGTCCCCATGACGAACTGGAATACGTTCGACTTGAACCTGATGATCGTCTTTGACACGGTGATGCAGGAAAAAAACCTGACGCGCACCGGACAGCGGCTTGGACTGTCTCAGTCCGCGGTCAGCCATGCGCTCGCGCGCCTGCGTCATATGCTGAAGGACGATCTCTTCGTTCGCACACCTGAGGGCATGCTGCCGACCCCCCGGGCCGAGCGGATGTTCGGGCCGATTCATCAGGCACTGCAGGAAATGCGAGTCACGCTCGAGGCGGACGAGTTCGAACCCTCTCAGGCGTCACGGACCTTTACGATCGCTGCCAACAACTACGCGGCGCGTGCGATCATCCCGGCCTTCGTGCGCTACGTCGCCACGCTGGCGCCATCGGTCGTGGTTGAGGTCCGGCCGATCGGCATGTTGCACACGTTCGACCAGTTGGATTCCGGCGCGGTGGAACTGACGCTGGACACGCTGACCGAGGGGGGCGAGCGGTTCAAGTGCGTTGGTCTCCTGGAAGACGATTATGTGGCGATCCTGTCGGGTGATCATCCGATTGCCAATGAACCGATGCTGTCGATTGAGCATATCGCGAACCTGCCCCATATCACGATAACGTCGGCCCGTGACGATACGCAGTTCGTTGATGATGCACTCGCCGAGCACGGCTCGGTGCGCCAGGTCTGGACAAGGGTCCCGCTGCATTCCGTGTTGTCAGTGCTTGTTGGGTCCAAGGCGCTGGCAGTCGTGCCACGGCGTGTTGCGGCATCCTTCATCACCGCCAGTCCGCTGATCATCCGGCCACTGCCGTTCGTCTCACCACGTGTGTCACTGTCGATGATCTGGCATCGCCGGCTCGACCACCATCCGGCCCATCGTTGGCTGCGCGCGACGCTGCGTGCGTCTGTCAAGGACGCCTAGGCGAGAATTTGGATGATCGAAGCGCAATCCGGCGTAGCTCAGGATATGCACGACGTGCATTAAGTGATGCACGCCTGCGCTGATGCATTTCCGCGGAAATGCACCACTTGCGCTGAAGCCGATCGGCGACTGACAGCACGATAGGGGGCTGTCGTTCCGTTCGAGGAATAGGACATACAATGTCTGCGTCTTACCGTCGTGATCTGCGCGCGCTTCATGCTGACCGATCCTCGTCGTGCCTGCGAAACCAGGCATCCAGGACGCAGCACCAAAAGACGGGGCATCGCATGGATACCCGCTTGCACAGGAATGACGGCAATGGGTCAAACCCAATGACCGTTGCTTTCAGTGCGGCCGCGCTTGCGCGTACGTGTGGCCTCGTTCTGCTCTTCGGTCTCACTGCGTGCACGGGCGCACCGGCAGCCACCGCGCTACAGCCCGACTTCGAGCTGACGACGCCGGCGGGGGTCGCAAGCGTCAGCGTACGGCAACCGCTGCCCGCAATGACCGAGGCAGAATCGACGCAACTGGTCATGGCGGGCATGGAGCAGGCAACGCGTGGCAACGTCATCGTCGGTCGCGTCGCGTCACCATACCCTTCGCAGCGCATCGTCTGGCACAACAACCCGTCCGGTTCGAGGGACACCTCGCTTCTGGTCGTGAATGTGTTCGATGGCGCGAACCCGTACGCGTACGAACAGGCGACGATCACCGACAACACGCCGACGGCGGTTATCACCTCCGATATCGCGTCGATGTCCAAGCGGCTTCTGGCCGATATTGCCGCCGAGGCGAGCACGCCGAACCGGCCAAGTGGAAACGTCCTCCGGAACGAAACAAACTTGATACATTTGTCACGGAGTTAGGTCATGAATCACTTGTCATCCATCGCGCATGGACTCGAAACAGTGCCGTTCGGGCGCACGGGAATGCGGATCACCCGCGTCGGCTTCGGTGCATGGGCACTGGGCGGCGGCGACTGGGCCGTCGGTTGGGGCAGCCAGGAGGATACGGCGTCCATCGCGGCGATCCGCCACGCCGTCGGTCGGGGCATCAACTGGATCGACACCGCCGCCGTCTACGGCCTTGGCCGCTCCGAGCGCGTCGTGGGCATGGCGCTTCGCGACATCCCGCCAAGCGAGCGGCCCTACGTTTTCACGAAATGCGGCCTGGTGTGGGATGAGGCCAATCCGAAGGCCATGCCGCGGCAGAGTGCCAATCCTCGCAGCATCCGTCGCGAGGTTGAGGATTCGCTCCGGCGCCTCGGCGTCGAACAGATCGACCTGTATCAGGTGCACTGGCCGTCGGAGGACGGTACACCAGTGGAAGAATATTGGCAGGCCATGCTCGACCTGAAGCGCGAGGGCAAGGTGCGTGCTGTTGGGCTGTCCAACCATGACGCGGCGCAGCTCGCGCGCGCCGAAGCGCTTGGTCACGTCGATACGCTGCAGCCGCCCTTCTCGGCGATCCGCCGCGCCGCCGCCGCGGCCGAACTGCCCTGGTGCAACGCACATCAGACCGGCGTGATCGTCTACAGTCCGATGCAGTCCGGCCTGCTGTCGGGCGCATTCAACCGCGCACGCGCACGCGCCCTGCCGGCTGACGATTGGCGGTCCCGCTCGGCGGATTTCACCGGCGAAGGATTGGATCGCAATCTCGCCCTGGCCGAGGGGCTGACGCGGATCGCGCGCCGCTATGGTGTCACCACGGCAGCGGTCGCCATCGCCTGGACGCTGGCCTGGCCCGGTGTCACGGCGGCGATCGTTGGTGCCCGAAGCCCGGCCCAGGTTGACGGCTGGGTCGGCGCGTCGGCCGTGGATTTGTCGGCCGCGGACCTGGAGGAGATCGCTCAGACAATCGAGCGTACCGGAGCAGGCAGCGGGCCGACCCGACCGGAGGTTTGACCATGTGGACCCCTATGAGCGTACGGATCGTCCGTCCGGATGCGTTCGATCCCGGAACGGCACAGACGAACGGTTCGCAACGCCTCGCCGCCGTCACGCGGTCGGGCGGGATCGAGACCGGGCTATGGGGTGGCCTGTTCTCGATGGAGCCGGGTGCCACGATCGACGTTCACCACCACGGCGTTCAGGAGACCATCGCCTACGTGCTGGAAGGCGTCAGTCATTTGCGCTGGGGTCAGCATGGCGAATTCTCCGGCGTCGCGCGGGCCGGGGATTTCCTGCACATCCCAGCCTGGCTGCCGCACATGGAAACCAACCGGTCGCTTGATACCCCGGTCCGGTGGGTGGTCGTCCGCAGCACGCCCGAACCGATCGTGGTCAATTTGCCAAAGTCCATCTGGGACAACCCGGATGACGCCGCTTCGGATCAATCGCGTTAGCCGATAGTCACCCGGCCCCGAAACATTCACCTCTCGTCATTCCTGCGATAGCAGGAATCCATCCACGGCACCGTGCTGGTGATGGGTTCCTGCATTCGCGCGAATGACGCGAGGCGTCTGCCCACAGCATCATCACCATCAGCGGGAACGATACGCAGTCCGTTGCCGACCCGCCGCCATGTCCGGCAGCGCATCAGATGATGCGCAACGTGCATCGTTCGATGCACATGTCGAGTGATGCAATTCAGCGCAAGCGTGCGACATACCGGCGAGACGGTTCGTAACCGACTGCCACAGGCAGTCCGGTCATTCCGCCCGTATGAATGAGGCACGCCATGGTTCCATTTTCCCGCCGTAATATGCTCGCCTTCGGTGCTGCTGGCGCTGTTGCCGCTACAGCCACGACCGCTCATGCAGCCTCGTTTGGCAATCCGGACGCGCCTGCGCAGGGCGCGATCAATGCCAATGCCGGCAGCAGGCTCGATCCTGGCCCGCAGAACCCGGCAGTGGCATCGCAATTCCCCAACGCCACCAACCCACCGGCGACAGATGTCGGCGACATGCCGGAGTTCTGGGCATCGTTCAACAACGCCCCCAGACGCATCCAGGACGGCGGATGGGCGCGACAGGTGACGCAGGCGGATTTCCCGATTTCTGGCGCCGTCTCCGGCGTCAACATGCGGCTCAATGCCGGCGGCATCCGCGAACTGCATTGGCACCAAGCGGCCGAATGGGCGTTCATGACCAACGGCAGATGCCGCGTGACGGTGATGGATACGTCGGGCCGGCCTTACGTGCAGGACATCGGCGTGGGTGACCTGTGGTACTTCCCCGCCGGCTATCCCCATTCGCTGCAGGGCCTCGGGGCGGACGGCTGCGAATTCGTCATCGTGTTCGATGATGGCGCAGCCAGCGAGTACAACACGCTGCTGGTGACCGACTGGTTCGCTCATACGCCGCCCGCGGTGCTCGCACTCAACTTCGGCGTCCCATCGGAGGCTTTCCGCTCGATCCCTCTGAACGACCGCTGGATATTCCAAGGCAAGGAGCCAGGATCCCTGTCCGCGGATCAGGAAGCGGTGGCATCCGGCGGATTGCCTCCCAATCCATTCACCTTCTCGCTGGCCGGGGCGGCAAAGCAATACAGTGGCCGGAGCGGCACCCTGCAACTGGCCGACAGTTCGACGTTCAAGGTCTCGAAGACGATCGCGGCTGTGCTGGAGACCATCAAGCCGGGCGGCCTGCGCCAGATGCACTGGCACCCGAACGCCGACGAATGGCAGTACTGGATCACGGGTCAGGGCCGCATGACAGTGTTCAACGCCGGACCGGAGGCGGTGACGCGGGATTTCCGCCCGGGCGACATCGGCGTCGTCAAAAAGAACCTTGGCCATTACATCCAGAATACCGGCACGACGGATGTTCAGCTTCTGGCCGTCTTCAAGACGCCCGAATACCAAGAGATCTCCCTTGCCGACTGGCTGGCTCATACCCCGCCGGCGATGGTGGCCCAAACTCTGAACATCGACCCGTCGGTGATGCAGCGGTTTGCGCAAGGCGCGCCGGGGATGGTCCCCGACTGAGCGCATCGCCTGACGAACCAGTACCGAAAGGACATGTCGGGTCGTCTGGCAGGCGGCGTCACCCGGCGACCGTCCGCGTCTCCGAGTGGTGGGCACGATCGTGATGCCGCCGGTCGTGCTGATCTATACGGCGCACTCTCATAGGACCTTTGTCCGCAACAAGGTCGAACCCGGCTCGCACGATCACTGCGGGCGACCGGATTGGCCTGAAACCCATCGCACAATGACTGGAGCGACCATGAGCAACTCCCTCGTTCCCAGCGTCGAGCCGCGTGAAAATACCCAGCCTGCGTCGGACGATACGCCGACGTTCGCGCCTTATCACGCGGCGGCCGGCGGCTGGGGGGCGTTGCGGGCGACGGCGCAGGCGCTGCGAGAGCAGAGCGTCGCGCTGAAAGGGTCGAAGGCGCTGTTGTCGGTCAATCAGCCAGACGGATTCGACTGTCCTGGCTGTGCCTGGCCCGACCCGGCGCACACGAGCTCGTTCGAATTCTGCGAGAACGGCGCCAAGGCCGTGGCATTCGAGCTGACGAAGCGCCGCGTGACCCGGGGGTTCTTCGCCGAGCACACCGTCTGCGCGCTGGAGCAGCAGAGCGACTATTGGCTTGAGGAGCAGGGACGGCTCACGGAGCCGATGCGATACGATGCGGAGACGGACCATTATGTGCCGATCGATTGGAATGAGGCGTTCACGCTGATCGGCCGCGAACTCAATGCCTTGGACGATCCGAACCAGGCCGAGTTCTATACGTCCGGCCGCACGTCCAACGAGGCGGCCTTCCTGTACCAGTTGTTTGTCCGGCGCTTTGGCACGAACAACTTTCCCGACTGTTCCAACATGTGCCACGAACCGACCAGCGTTGGCCTTCCCGAAAGCATCGGCATCGGCAAGGGCACGGTGCTGCTTGACGATTTTTCGCAGGCCGACGCGATCTTCGTCATCGGTCAGAATCCCGGAACCAACAGTCCGCGCATGATGACTGAACTGCACAATGCGTCGCACCGTGGCGTGCCGATCGTGGTGTTCAATCCGCTGCGGGAGCGCGCGCTCGAACGCTTTACCGCGCCACAGAGCCCGATCGAGATGGCGACGTTCAGCGAGACACGGATCGCGAGCGAGTATTGCCAGGTTTGCGCCGCGGGCGACGTCGCCGCGCTGAAGGGCGTGATGAAGCTGGTGCTGGAGGCGCACGACACGGCGCTGCAACTCGGCAACGCGCCGGTGCTGGATACCGCGTTCATCGCCCAGCATACACACGGTTTCACGGAATTTGCCGACGACCTGCGCCGCACCAAATGGAACGACGTACTGCCGGCCTGTGGCCTGTCATACGACCAGTTGCGGCGCGTGGCCGAGATCTACATCCGCGCGCGCAACGTCATCGCCTGCTACGGCATGGGGATCACCCAGCATCGCACCGGTTCGGCGAACGTGCAGCAGATCCTCAACCTGCTGCTGCTGCGGGGGAATATCGGCCGGCCGGGCGCCGGCATCTGCCCGGTGCGCGGGCATTCGAATGTGCAAGGCGACCGCACCGTCGGGATCGATGAAAAGCCATCCCCCGCCTTTCTGGACCAGTTGGGGAAAGTATTCGGATTCGCACCGCCGCGCGCGCACGGCCACAATGTCGTGAAGGCGGTGCAGGCGATGGTCGATGGGGACGCCAAGGTGTTCGTTGGCCTTGGCGGGAATTTCGTCAGGGCGGTGCCGGATTGGGACATCGCCGAGGCCGCGATGCGGCGCATGCGGCTGACGGTTGGGATCAACACCAAGCTGAATCGCGGTCATCTGGTGCATGGCGAACAGGCATTGATCTTGCCCTGCCTGGCGCGCAGCGACATCGACATACAGGCCAGCGGCCGGCAGGCCATCACGGTCGAGGACAGCATGTCGATGGTCCATGCCTCGTCTGGGCTGGTTCAGCCGCCAAGCGAGCAGCTGAAATCCGAAGTGGCGATCGTCTGCGGCATGGCCGACGCGACGCTGCCACGCGATGGCATCGACTGGAGCTACTTTGTTGCTGACTACAGCCGGATCCGCGACAAGATCGAGGCGGTGCTGCCGCATCTTTTCTTCGATTTCAACCGGCGGATTGACCAACCCGGCGGGTTCCACCTGACCAATCCACCGCGCCAGCGGGTGTGGAATACCTCAACCGGTCGTGCAAACTTCCTGATCTTTTCCGGCGTCGAGGAAGATCCCCAGGTCTCCCACCCCGACATGCTGCGGCTGATGACGCTGCGCAGCCACAATCAATACAATACCACGGTCTACGGCCTCGACGACCGGTACCGCGGCGTGTTCGGCGGACGCATGGTGGTGTTCATCAATGAAGCCGATATGCAGCGAAGGGGGATCGCGGCGGGGAGCCTGGTCGAGATCGAATCGCTGGCGGAAGATGGCAAGCGGCGCGTCGTGCGTGGCTTCCGCGTGAAGGCGTACGACATTCCACTGGGTTCGATCGGCGCCTATTACCCGGAAACCAACCCGCTGCTGCCGCTGGCACATTACGACCGCAAGAGCGGCACACCAGCCGCAAAATCCATCCCGGTCCTGGTTCGCCCCATCGGCACGACGACGGAGCCGAGCCCGGGCTAGGTGATGGCACGATAGATAGTCCCGGTAGAAGCTGAACGGAGAATGCCCGCTATTCAAATGGCACACGTTGCGTTGAGCAACATGCATTTCCGCCACGCCGCTATTCTCGTTACCTCTCCCGGCACAAGGCCAATCGAGGGCGCCGTGCCCGGGAGCCGCAGATGTCCGAATCAACGCTTCTCCAAAATGCAAGCCTCGGTGACCGCTCGGCAGGTCCGGGCGAGACCGGGCGGCCTGCGCCAGCGGATCGGACGCCAGAGGTGCCGACACTCGAAACGAGGGCTTTATCGCGGGCTGTCGCGGGCAAAGTCCTGGTGGATCGCATCAGCGTTCAGATCCCGCCGGGTGAGGTGCTGGCCGTCGTCGGCCACAGCGGCGCCGGCAAATCGTCCTTCCTGCGCCTGCTGAATCGCCTGGACGAGCCAACCGGCGGCACCGTGCTGCTGCACGGTCGGGACTATCACGGGATCGCGCCCCGGGAGCTGCGCCGTCGTGTCGGCATGGTCATGCAGACAGCTTATCTCTTTTCCGGAACGGTCGCGACGAATGTCACCTTCGGGCCGCGACAACGCGGCGAAAGCATCTCCACGGACCAAGTGGCCGCACTGCTCGATCGGGTCGGCTTGCCCGGATACCAGGATCGCGACGTTACCCATCTGTCCGGGGGCGAGGCACAACGGGTGTCGCTGGCGCGCACCCTGGCGAACGCACCGGAGGGACTGCTGTTGGACGAGCCAACCTCCGCGCTGGATGAGGCGTCGGCGCGCGGCATCGAGGATTTGCTGCTCGGCATCATCCAGGAACGTCGGATGACTTGCGTGATTGTCACACACAACCGGCAACAGGCCGCGCGTATCGCGGGCCGCACCATGGTCCTGGAGGCGGGCAGACTGGTCACGATCGGGCCGACCAAGGAGGTGCTGTATGCTGGCTGATCTGTTCAACAATCTGGGTGGCAACCTCGCCATGGGATCGGCCCAGGCCGCCGGTGCCATCGTGCTCTGCGCGATCGTGGTGGCCGCATGCCGCCGCTTCGCCGTGCACATGGAACGCGAGGCCGCGGTGTCGATCGCTCGAGGCCTGGTTCAGATGGTGTTGGTCGGGATCGTGCTGGCGTTGCTGCTGCATGGCAGTCTGCTGGTCGGTGCCGTCATCCTGCTGCTGATGACAGTCGCCGCGGCACTGACGGCCGCGCGCCGCGCACGGGGCATCGACGGATCAACGCTGCGTTCATTCTGGGCGATCGCTGTCGGATCCGGCGTGGCAATTGCCGCAATGTTGGCGACGGGTACGCTCAGCACGAGCGTCACGGTGCTGGTGCCGGTGGGCAGCATGATCATCGCCAACGCCATGAACGCCTGTGCCCAGGCTGCCGAACGTTTTCGCGCCGACGTCACCGCGAGTGTCGGCCAGGTGGAGGCGGGCCTGTCGCTCGGCGCCAGCCCTGCCGCTACCGTCGCGCCGTACGTGCAGAGCGCGGTCTATGCGAGCATGCTACCCCGCCTCGACATGCTGAAGTCGCTGGGACTGGTGTGGATCCCCGGTGTGATGGCCGGCATGATGGTGTCAGGTGCCAACCCGGTTTACGCGGGCATATATCAGTTCGTCATCGTCGCCATGATCCTGACCGCGTCCGGTATTTCGGGGCTGCTGATGACGTTGCTGATGCGGGCCAGCGCTTTTTCTCCGTCCGCGCAATTGACATTGCGCCCAGGTCCGCGCGCCTGCTAGCCCAATGCGGCGGTCGCCAAGGTCGGGTCTCCGGTATCAGGCCGGCGACATCCGATCGTCCTCGACCGGCTCACCGACATGCGTGAATCGCGCTTCGGCCGCACGGCCGATCGCGACAAAAAAGTCGATCAGCACGCGCATCCGTGGCGGCAGGTGGCGGCGCGACGGACAAACGACGTCGGTTTGCTCTCTCTCGCAGGTGCAATGCGCCAGCAGC
>Ga0210386_10001562_pt1 | contig 20426 bp, 20 predicted proteins | sample IncBWH32OmetaG_FD_160091 | JGI IMG/M metagenome (GOLD analysis project Ga0210386, IMG submission 160091) | Forest soil microbial communities from Barre Woods Harvard Forest LTER site, Petersham, Massachusetts, United States - Inc-BW-H-32-O ...
AGAAGCTGTGCGCGTACTCGGCGTTCTCGGTGCGGTCCGCGGCGCGAAGGTCGCGCTTCATCTGTCGCAACTTGTCTTCCAGATGCTCGACCGCCGTATGGAGCGGTTCGATCATTGCATACAGCGTATCCGTATGGGCGGTGCTTTCGCGCCCGACCGGGGGAGTCAGTTTATCCAGAAGGGTCTGGGTCTCGGGAGCAATCGGTGGACGCATTATACAGTCGCCTGTGTATTGGCCGGTAGATAGGTGATACTGAAAGAACGGAAGCGCGCATCGTCCGCGCCACTAATGTTAATTCCAACAATCAGAGAAATCCCCGCCATAATACGGTTGCCGGTTGTGTTTGTGCTTAGCGAGGCATTTGGGGCGGAAAAGGCAGCAGTATTGGCAGCAGTTACCGAGGCAACTGGCCCGGCGGCAAATATGTCCGTTCCCGGTGCAGCAACGTATAATAGTACTGAACTGGCGGCGTTTGCGGTAAAACCGTTGAGATACAAGTCACCAGAAAGAGTAAGTATTGTAGCTGCTTTTGGGAGGGCCAAATCAGCAGTGAAGAAAATCTGGTAAGCCGGTATAGTTGGCTGACTAGCACTTCCTACTGATTGTATATAGTCGTTTGTTGGGCTATATACCGCAGTATCACCACTAGCCACTACGCTGTTAAACCGCAGTAGACTTCCTACTGAGTAAATTGCAGTTTTAGTAGCAGAAAGACTTTCGCGCGTAGCCTGTTCACGATAAAATAGTCCCGTGACCACGGCATGCGTATCAATTGTTATAATAGTAACGAATACCGTATCGCCCAAATTAAGAATCACACCGAGGTCGGATACAGAAAACGGTGAACCACCTGTTACGGAAGTACCGCCACTCGCTACAGCCGCTTGGGTTGGATACGAACTTATACTAGCAAGCCATTTTATACTAGCTATGTTATCGGGCGTGTTCACCACCATCGACGCTTTAGCAGTTTGATCGGTAGAAGATTGATTATTACCAATCACAATAGCTAGTGTCGGGGTCGCTTGCTGGTCCGCCTGCGCGGTATACCAAGTACCAAATGCCGCCGAGTGTGTAGCGTCGGAACCAGATACAAACTTGGCAAAACCCCCACCCTGAAAAGCATCGCTAAGAGTTGCAGTAAACTGCACGGGAATACCAAAAGTGAATGTAATAGCTGATCCAGTCGGAACCACACTTGACGAATGTGTGTCGTCGTGTAGTGCATCTAGGCCATTCCAAGAAACAGTACACCCCATTGTGCTTAGCTGAGAGGTGGGGTCGAGAAGTTGCGCAGTAAACGTTACTGTGGTAGCTGTACTAGATATTTGTGAAAACTCAAACGCCAAAACTCCTAGTTCGGCGTTAGAAGCAAACCAAGTTGCAGTTGCGGCAGCGTGCGTACTATCGCCCCCAGATACGAACTTCACTGCCCCCGTGGTAGAAAAAGGTCCGCTAAGTGTGGCAGTAAACGAGCGTGTATTTCCAATAGTAGCCGTATAGGAATATCCACTACTCGGGACACTTACCGAAGCATCATTATCAAATAGCGATCCTATTCCGTTCCATGATACAGATACCGTTTCTGTAGTTAGTTGAATCGTAGGGTCGAGAAGTGTTACTGAAAAAGTAACAGTATTTGATGTAGCTGTTACTTGTTCTAAATCAAAATGCAGCGCCCCAAGCGCCGCCGCTGAAATAACCCAAGTTGCAACAGCAGCAGCATGCGTAGCATCAGCAGCCGAGACAAACTTGATTGAACCGCCGCCCTGAAATGGAGCGCCAACGGTCGCGGTATATGTGACCGGAACACCTACTGTATAACCAGTGAGCAGTCCTGTGTTTGGCACAGCGATAGAGTGTGTATCGTCGTGTAAACTTGTAAGTCCGAGCCAAGAAACCGTGGTGTTAACTAGGGTGAGTTGTCCTGTTGGGTCCAATAGAGTAGCAGTAAAACTCATGGTTGTAGGCGTTACGGCTGTCTGCAAAAACTCAAAATATAGCCCACCAAGACTTGCTGCTGGGGCGAACCATTGCCCGAAGCCTTCGAGCGCATCCGAGCGGGTTGCCGTGAACGTTACATTGCCCGCACCCTGAAATGCACCGTTCAGAGTGGCATCAAACGTGTACGGCGTTCCGAGAGTCGCAGTAAAGTTCGCGGCTGGAATGCCAAGCGTTACATTCTGAAGTGCAATCAGTCCGAGTTGTGTGAGCGCAACCGCCGCCGTGCCACTCAGAAGTCCGGTTGGGTCTACCACCGTCATCGTGAACGTAGCGTCAGTGTTGGCGGTCGAAACTGCCTGAATAATGACTGAGAGCGAGGTCTGGTTAGCACTTCCGGCGAACCACACTCCATACCCGGTTGAAGCGCCCGCCAATGTAGCAGTGAAACTAACTTGGTCGTTGCCAAGGAACCCGTTGGTATTCTTGGTGTCGTGGAAGTGATATGTCACACCAATTGTAGCACTGAAGTTTGCGAGCGGCAAACTCAGCGTATCGTTGGTAATGGTACCGTGCCCGGTTTCGTTTACCGTAACTGCAACCGCGCCTGAGAGTGTGCCCGTTGAATCGACAATCGTAACTGTGAATGAATCAACAAGATTTGTCGTGGCCGTATTGGTAATGACGACTTCGAGCGCCGGAAATCCGGTAGCGCGAGTAATCTGAGTGGTGAATAGCGAACTACGCGCGCCAGTGCCGCCCAGACCAGAATACGAAAAGGCCGAAATGTACACCGTAGTCCCGAATGAATACGGGCCGGGGAAATCGAACACTACCGAAGTCCCGTTAGCTGCAACTGTCACTTCAACATCGGCGGCGGAAGGGAATGCGCTGGTGCTAACCGCAACCTTAATCGACGCGCTGGCCGTATTCGCCACGACCGTCATCTGCACCGAACTATCCGGCTTGAAGAATGGTACAATAGAAGTAATCAGCGGGAACGGTGCGACCGCAGTCGATACCGCAGTGAGCGCCTGAGTAATCTGGGCGCGCATCTGCGCTTCGTTTTCCGGATCATACTGCTTAGATACGTTCGGAAGAGTCGGAATTGCCATTAGCGTTTGCTTGTCTGAATTGCGCCCACGCGCATTGTGCCGATACGCCAGTTGCCACTGTGAACCGGCGGCGCTGTCACTGTACCCGCACCATCAGAACTGAAGTTTGCCACACTGTTGCGCGTGTACGTTGCCTGCGTCATAGCATCACCGAGCGAGTAGTGAAAGAGAACTGTCGGCCCAAGCAGAAGCGACGGGTCATACTGCGAGAAGCGAAGCCGAACCTGTCGCGCCTTAACGCGAACATTGGCGGGTTCGTTCTTCATAATGAATGGCCCGTGCGTTGTCTGTGCGCCCATCGGGCGATTCTGCGCATACACAGTGAGTAGCACGTCTCCCAGATTATCTTCATCTGGAACAAGACGTTCGATGTTCATTAGCGTATCGCCATCACCGATTTCGGCGGGGCCGCTTTCGACAAAGGGTGTTGGCGAGCCGCTACGGCTGGTGCCCGTTTCGTGATCGTAGACAACGCCGTTGGCGTCAACGAGAACCGGCACCGTGCCGGGGAGTTCAATTGGCACGCCACAAGTGCGCGAAAGTGACCCGAAGACCCAATGGTTTTCAATATAGTTGTAAGTCACGTAGCTATCAATTTCGGTCGCTGTGGCACTGGGGTAGAACCACGTTACTTCGTGGTACGCCGGATTCGAGAGCGCCCAGATTTTCCGCGCTAGGGACATATTGATGTTCCCAAACACGTAGTCCTGCACTTCACATGGCAGCGGAGTCGTATAGCCGTTGTACTGGAAGAACCCATTCTGTCCCATCCACATCGCCACAGAGTCGAGCGTCACCGCTGCACGGCTACTAATTATGCCGCATTCATCTCCAACCTTATTGAAGCTGTAGAGCAGGATGCCGCCGATGTACGTCATCAGATGCAAGTCTACGTTGGTCCAAATCAACGTACCGCCGCGAATGCGCGCCCCGGCCATACCCGCACCTTCTGTAGCGAGCGGAAACGATCCGGCTGAGTTGGTGACAGCGGGAATCCACGTATCGGTAGTTTCCTGACTGGCCCAGTACACCGTGCGCGAAAGCGGTGGCGTGTTGGTCGGAGTAACCGGATCATACACCCCGTTCGGATCGTAGCCGCCAATCTGAACAAGGAACCGTTCCGGCGTCGTAACAACAGCACGTCCGGCGGGGGGTGCGCCAGAGGCTGCAACGGCGGCTGCGGTCACATCACCCGTCCAGACATACAAATGTATATTGATCGAAAAATCACCCTCTACAATTGGTTGGGCGACAAGATAGGAGCCGAATACATCAAGCGTCCAAGTGCGCGCGGCGTTATTAGAAGGAAAGCCAGCAGGCGTAATATCATGTACGACTCCACTCACAACCACGTACAAATTTGATGTAGTGGCAATCGCGAGAATAGGTGTCTGAGCTACGGTGCCTGTATCTGGCGTCCAAGCAATCGCAGCACTTGGCGTGCCAACTATCGACGCACCCGAGAGCGTGCGCGGGAGCCAACCACCGACAGGCTGAATGTTGCCCTGAAAGAAACGCACCAGATTACCGCTGTGCCAACGGCCTTTCGTCTGGTAGACGGTGCCGTTGTTAGCGTAGCCGGGGGGCAATTTCAAAGGAACCAGCTTCATGTCGGGCATTTACTTTACGGGGTCCACAATCTGCAAGATGAATGTCGAGACGGTCTGAAGACTCTCCATGAACTGATTAAAGGCAGTGTGCGAGTTGTCAATCGCGTTGTTCTCGCGCGACATACCGAGCAGTACGCACCCCTTTGTATCGCGTGCGAAATTGCCCCAGTGAATCTCAACGTCTTCGCGATCTTTGACGCCCGTGATCCAGAACAACTTCATGTTGTGTACTGGCGAAAAGCGCAGTTCACAGAGATAGGTTCCGGCGGGGATGCACGATTTGTCTTTCACGTTGTTTTCCCACGGCAGTTCTAGAGTCTGCCACTGCCCGAGCGTCCCGAGCGTGCGAATCGCGTTCTGGTCGTCGCGCTGAAGCGTAAGCTGCATTAGTGCTTTCGCGCAACGAGCGCCGCAATCGCTGTTACTACGAAGCTTATAACGGTACTTATGGTGCCACCGAGCCACAAAATCGCACGGCGCTCGCCACGCCGCTCTGCGAGACTCTCCTTGATTTCGGTTATGTCATCCTGCATGGCCTTCTGCCCTACCAGAAGGTCACGAATAGCCGCGTTGTGCTCACCGAGCGTGAAGATTTGATCTGGCATTACTGAAACACCACGGGAAGCCGGATACCGCGCACGCTTGCGTTATACTCTTCGCGGTCGCGCACATCGTTCAGTTCATCAATTGCATTGTCAAAGCCCGTCTGCCAAACCGGAATGCGCTCGTCGTGTTCCAAGAACACCGAGGCCGCGAGCAGTGCGCCAAAGAGATAGGCGTCCGGGGCGGCGGTGAGCACGATGTTGGTCGTGTTCGTGTTGGACAGCGGAATGAGCGACTGAAAGTATATGATTTCGGCGGTGTAGGTGGCATCGGGCGGCTGTGTCACGACGATCTGGCCTGCGATCATGGACACCCAGCGTGGGCGTCCGATAGCGTTTCCCTGCATCGCACGCATTTCTGCCAGCACTTCGGGCGAAACAAGCGTCAGGGGTCGGTCCAAGTCCGGCTGTCCCGTAATGAGCCGAATGGAGCGCAGTTCAACCATGTCCGCCGGGGGCGCGGTGGTGTCGGAACTAATCGTGATAGTCGTGCGGACGCTAGTGCGGCGCAGTTTCCGCTTCATCTTGGCTTCCGCTAGTGCGATGAAGTCTGGAATCTGCGCAACCAGATCGGCGCGGTTAAGCCAGTCCGCAATCGACGCTTGAAGCTCTCCGTAATTGGTCAGCATTTATACGTCCCCGCCGTTCTGTTCTTTCCATGCTTCGCGAATCACGTTCGCGTGCTGGTACTTGTAGGTGAATTCGCCCAGATGCCCAATTTCTTTCGACAGGTCTAGATCAACAAAGGTGGGAATTCCGGCGGTGCGAGCCTTACGGCAGAAGAACACGTCTTCGCCCTCGTAGTCTTCAAACTTGGCGCTAAAACCAAGCGCGAACCACGGAGCGGGCATGTTGCGGAACACGTCTACATCGACCAATAGAAGTCCGAAGCCGATATGCGCAACTTCGAGTACGCCGCCATCCGTTTCGTCCATGAATGCGGGCATACCTTTAAGGTCAGTTGCGGTCGGCAGGATCGGCGTGCGGCGCATTGGATAGTTCGCCCCGACGATCTTTAGGTCGCGATCCAGCAGTCGGATCAAACTGTCCTTGGGGAAACGCATGTCGCTGTCGATCCACAAAATGTGCGTTGATCCCGACTGGATCGCTTCCTTCACCAACGTCATGCGTTGCTGCGGCAGATATGTGCCGCGAACGACAGACGTGCGAAAAGCGATGTTGGGATGATTCTTCGCCACGTCCGCAACGAGCAACGCAAGGTCAAGTGCGAACCCGGTGGCGACTTGATCTTGCGCTGGAATGGCAATCGTGACTTTGTACTGTTTCTCGCCGCTCGCGTTGAGCAATGCTGGCATTAGATGCGACCGGGGCGCGTTCTGAACATCCGGTTCTCAGAGGCATTGAGCCAGACCTTCATGCGGTCGGGGTCATCGTAGATGCCGTCTGCTTTGAGTTGCTGTACAACCACGTCCGGTATCGTCGCAACGTGATTCCACTCACCCTTAAAGCCATGCGAAGCCTTGAAGCGTTCGTGGTTGAGTTCTAGGATCGGCTGAATATCCGTCTGTGTCTGGATGACGAAAGAATCGTCGTCCGGGTTGTAGTGGAAGTATTCAGCGGTGCCCGTCTGTTCATCGTAGTCGAACAGACGAGCATCCGAAACTGACCTGCTCATGCGTTACTTCGCGACCGGAGTAGCGGGCGCGGAAACCTTAGCGACGGGGGCCGGGGTCGGCGCGGGGGTCGAAGGCTTCGAGAGCAGAAGGTGCGTAACCTGTGAGGCCACAAAGGTCAGAACTGCCTGAACCGCCGTGGTGTCGATGCCTGCGAGGCTGGTCGGCTGAAAGCCGGGGATAAGATTGCCAAGCTGCGGGAGGACGAACGAAAGCGCCGCGAGAACAATAACGTGGACCTGCGGAGCGAGATTGTCAACGAACGTCGAAGCACGCTTCACCGCAGCGTACACAGGCGAAACGAGCGCGCCGACGACCGCCGGGAGAACGAGACTCAGGAGCGGGCTAAGAATGAAAGACGGCAGCGCAATCGCGGCTGCGATAAAGAGGAAGTGCATTATTGGGTCCGTGGTGTATCCGGTGGGTCGAGCGGTTTGGTGGGTGGGCTTACAAGTTCAACCACCCACCGAACCACTTTGATAACCGTAGGAATCGAAATGTTGATCCTAAACGGTATTTTCACTGCTTACGGCGTGAGGTCTGCCACAAGGCCGAGCGCCTTCTCGTTCTTCACGCGGAGACCGAATTCCACAATCAGCATGCGCTTTTCAGCATCGCCGGTCTTGGCAAGCGGTTCCTGCTTGAACGGACGGAGGTAATCAACCTGAATGAAATCCCAGTCGAGAACGAGACCGTCGCGCGAACGCATGAAACGGTTCGGAACCACGGCGAGAGTGCCGAAGTCCGACACATACGCATCGGCAGCGCCGATGATTGCCGTCACTTCCGGCGAGGTCTGCTGCATGATCTTCTCAGCAATACCGGAGAATCCAGAAGTAACCTGCTTACCGAGCGCGCCAACCATCAGCGTCTTCGGGTTTCCGCCCTGCGTCCACGCAAGCTGAATCACGTTCTTAAGGATTGACTCAGTGAACGAACGCTGAGTTCCATCAGTACGAGTTCCAGTCGGCGTGCTGGTGTACGAAGGGTCGGAACCACCCGCACCCTTGTCGGTGTTCGTCTTGATAAACGCAAGAATCGAACCCGTGACGCGCGCGGCGCTGGTGCTACCGGCGGACGCGCCGACATTGGCCGTGAGGGCCGTTTCCATGTCGCGCTTCAGTTCCTTACCTTTCTTCGCAAGCTGGTAGGAAATTTCCGACTTACGACCGGCCTTATCGACAACCTCTTCGGTGTCCGAGATAATGACCGTCTTGCGCGCGATGTTCGTGTAGTTACCCAGACGAACGGTCGGCGTCACCGCATCGAAGGACGAAATGTCGTCACCTTCAATCTGCTGGTTGGTGGTAACGGCGCTCGCAAGCGTATCCGTCTGCCACTCGAAAAACGTGTTCTGAACCTTCCCGCGTGCGGCATTCTGAAGGAAAGGGCACTCAGTCGGAGCGACATTGTAGATAATGTCCGACAGGTCTTCCCTTACACCGATTGCCTGAAACTGCTGGAAGGTATTGGCGATAATCGTCATACCTTTCTCCTATGGTTTGATCGTTTAGTCGATCAAATGTGCAATTGCAGCGGCAGCGTCATCAACGCTACCAGACTTCGCGACCCGCGCCTTAGCGCGCTGTAGCTTCGTTCCCTTCTGTGGAGTTGTAGTCCGGGTTGAGCCGGGGGTTGCTTCAACAAGAACCTTGTCGATCTTGTTCTGAATCGTTGGCTTCGCTTCCGCCTGTTTGTCCAACTGGCGAGCTTTGTCCAGAACCAACAGAACGCGGTGGTCAACAATCGAACCGATTTCGTTGTCCGAGAAACCAAGCTTCCGAGCGTAATTCACAAGTTCTGTGCGCCCTTCGCGACCCTTAACCGGGTCGCGCCACTCTGGTTTCGCCGTAAGCAACTTCTCATTCTCGGCTTCGACGTACTTGCCAAACTCTTGATTGAGGTCTTCAGACCGCTTCTTATCGACCGCAGCACGTTCCGCCGCAACGGCGTCCGCCTGTTTAGTCGCTCTGTCGTGATCTGCCCACGCCGCCGCGAATACGTCAGCCGGGACTTCTGAACGAAGTTTATCCCAGTCAACCTTCGCGGGGCGAACAACATCTTCCAACTGCTTCAGGTACGTAGCGTAAAGCTCGCGTTCCTTTCGGACTTCAGCAACTTCCTTTTCCTCAAAGGTTTTGCGTTCCTCTGCAAGTTTCTGAGTCTTTTGGGTGTAGTCCTTCGTGCGAAGATAGCCGCCCTTCAGGTCGTCTTCCGTTACCTCTAGTTCCTCGTCACCAACTTTGACTTTGAACTTCTGAGGCGGAACCGTACCTGCGGGTTCGTCGTCTTCTTCGTCAGACTGTTCCGGGGTTTCGGGAGTCTCCGGGTCAGGAGTTTCCTCGGTTTCCTCCGGGGTCTGAGATTCCTCCGTCTCGGTTTTCACCGAGGTTTTGGGGTCGGGAGCGGGAGTTTTCTCAGTGGGCGTCTCGGAAGCCTTAGGTGCTTTCGTCGGAAAGATAAGGGTTTCGATACGTTTAGCAGCCGTCTCTAGGGAATTGTCCGGGGACGTGATTCCCAACTCGGGGCTGGTTTCAGACATGGTAATTTAGTGCCTCCACGGCGATTTGTCCAGTGGGTAGATCGTTTAGCGGATAGTCCGCTTCTTACTTTCGGCTGCAAGAGCGACCTTTGCCGCGTCCGCAATACCGCCAACAATACGAAATTCGTTTTCCCATTCGTCAAGCACTGCGGCCTTGGCCCATGCTCTAACGCGCTTCTCAGAGGTATCGCTGGCCTTGAATTCCTCGTAGAACTTGCGTTCCAGTTTGGTCATAATCCCGGCGATAAGTTCGTCTTTCAGGAAATTGTCAAGTCGCAAACCATCTGCAACCTTCTGTTCATGGCTCTTTTCTGGCATTATGCTCCCGTGGAGTCACCGCCGGTATCGTCACTCGAATTGTCCTGCTCCATCTGAGCCTGATCCATCGCATGACTATGGGCCTGATCGACCGTGGCTAGAGCCTGATCGTGGGCCTGTCCTGCCGCCGCGAGGCCGTGGGCCGCAATCGCGGTGTGCGCTGCAATCGTCGCGTCCGTCTCAGCGATTTCGCGCTTCACATCATCATCCATGTTCGCCTGCGTGTAGTCCATGTGGAACTGAGCATGGATAGCATACCGCTTCAACTCGGCGTTCACAGCGAGTTCGCGAAGCTTAAACGCATGGTCCAAATCCATCTTCTTTTCTTCGAGCGCCAACTGATCCTTCTTAACCGCAAGGTCTTTTGTCGCCTTCATGTTCTCAATCTGCATCTGTGCCTGAGCCTGAACCTGCTCTGGGGTCGGCTGCGGGGACGGTGGCGCGGGCGGTTGCCAGTTCGGATCAACCTGCTTGAAGTAAGCGTCGGCGTTGGGGAGGCCGCGATACTTTAGCATTTGCGCGAGCGTGTCGCGATACTGCGCCACCGTGACCATCGGATTGTTTGGTCCATAGGTAGTCAGAATATCCTTCTGCTCTGCCGCGACGGCCAGCAGCGCCGACACCTTGTTGTCGATGAACGTGGTCCCAAGACCGATGTTCACCGTCACGTCCATGTCCGCGTCCCACGATTTCGGGTTCACTTCCGTCCACTGCCCGCGCAGTCGCACCATCTGGGCGCGCGGCTGATTCTCAATCAAGAGGCGCAGAATACCACGGAATAGCGGCTTGAACGCGCTCTCCGCGAAGATGCGCAGCATCATTTCCGTCTGCCCCTGCGCGGCGGTCAGCGAAGCCCCGACGCCTTCCTTCGTGGTAGACTGAAGCGCATCGGCGTCAAGCCCCTGCGCGCCCTTCTCCTGTCCGGTGCGGCGTTCGATCACATCCTGCATGAAACTCAGGACCGGCATCGCTTCCTTGCCGATGAACGGCGTTTCGAGCGTGCGAACCGCGCCACTGACGCGCTCGCGAATCGGAGCGCCGACAGCAGTGTTCATAATGTCCGCCACGCTCGCCTGCCCTTCAAGATAGGCCGTGCGCGGGAAGATCGACGCCGAAAGCGAGTCGAGCATACCACGAACGAGCATCGACGTAATGCGCTGCATGTCCATGAGGCGGTCGCCCCACGAACCACCAATCAGTGCGTGCGGTTCCGGGTCCGGCGTGAAGATCGCGAACGGACGCTCTGACACCGGATCGTTCTTGATCGGATAGTATGTCGGCCCGAGCGTGCAGACCTTGCGCAGTTCCGCAATGCCGTCGCCGTCATAGTCCATCGTGATATACGCTTCGCAGTAGAGAATCTTGCGGTTCGCTTCGCCCATTTCTGGGTCTTGCGTGAAGCCATAGCCGACCACGCGACCGATACCAGCAACATCGCGACGAGCGATTTCTTCAGCGTTGGCCTTTAGTGTAACATCAACGTCACCGCCCATACCGCCATACTCGTCGATATCTTCCTCGTCAACGCCCATAGCAATAAGCTCTCCGCGCGTTTTATCCGTGCGGTGAGCCACAAGAAGGGCGGTGTCGATGCTACGCGCTTCGCGGTTGAAGATAAACTCTTCCGGAGGAAGTGTGTAGATTTTGACGCGACCACCTTTGATGGTGCGCGTAAGCTGAACGTCATGTAGTTGAATGGGTGGCGGCGGTGGTTGCGGCGCGGGCGGCGTTTGCGCTCCGGGTTGCTGCGGCTGTGCTGCCATAGCCGCGTGCTGCTTCATCATGTTGGCAAACTGCGTCTTCGCGGCTTCGTAGTCGGCAGTCGCCTGCTTCGTCGGCGGGAGTTTCTTGACTTCCTTCAGATCGACTTCATCATCAGCGGCGAGGTCTTCAACCTGCTCTTTGGTGAGGTTCTGAAGTTTATACGCCTTGGTGTCTTCGGACGTGTCCCACACCCACTTGTAAATGCCGAGCTTACGAATCAGGCCGTCTTTGATGACCGAGAGCGCCTGCAAGAAACCCGCATTCTGCTCTTCAACCACATAGCGAACGTAATCTGTCGCTTGTGCCGCTGCGTCCACTCCCTTAGCGTTATTGGGGACAAACTCAACGACATGATCGGCCCCAAAAAGAACACGTAGGAACGAAGGTAGAGCGCCAGACACCGCATCGCGAAGCTCCGTCATAATCGCCTGTGAGCGCCCCTCTTCCTCGTTGCCGAAGGGCTTGCCGAGATACATTTCTGTGGCGCGAGCGCGCTCGTAGCTCAGTTCCGTATCGACAAACTGGACGCTCTGCGACATGGCTTCCATGACGATAGAGTTGAAATCCTCGTCGTCCATGATGCCTTCGCCCTTACGCCCAAGAGACTCCGGGGGAATCGCCGGACTCTCGGACTTGCTCATTGTATACCCGTAGGCCATTAGCCGAACCGCTCGCGCATTCTGCCCGTTGCAATCATGTCACACAGCATTTCTACTGTGTTATCATCGAAGAGATTCTCAATACCCGAATCGGCCAGCATTGCGTGGGCGACTTCGTGATAGAACACTCTTCGTGCATGTTCTGGCGTAGCGCCAGAGTCAATCGTGATCGTGCGGGTTGATTCATCCCAGAGTCCCCAGCACGCTTTTCCTTCGTAAGTCAGTTCAGCTTGGCGAACAATCTTAATCATACCACCGGCCCCCATGATCTTTGAGGGCAACTTCGGATACCGAGTGGCCTGCTCGTTCACGTATTACACTATCCCCTTTATCTCCCGTTTGAGTGGAGTGTTCCACGACTTACTGGCTTTGTTTCCGTACAGTGCTGTCGAAGCGGGAGCGGCGAAGGTCAAGATGAAAGCGTCGGCGCGGTCGGGCGACGGCATGCGCTTGCGCAACTGGTCCTTGCTCTCAATGACAATCTTGCCCGAGGACTCTGCGGCCTTGTAGCCGACCGCCCCAAGTTCCTCCGCAAGATCGGTGTCACCACTCAGATTGCAGTCGCGCATCGAAAACCACTCGCGCCCCAAGAACCAGAGTTCGGCTTTCAAGTTGCGGTAGAGTGGGCGCAGCGCCGGAAGCTCCGAAACGTTCACCGCGAACGCGGGCAGTCCCATTTCTTGCAGTCGCGAGGCAACGCCCGCACCAAGACCAATCGCATCCACGTAGATTCCTTCCGGACGTTCTGAATCACGCGCCATGTCCCACTCAATCTTGATCTGCCCCACCAACTGCATCGTGTCCAGTCCGGCCCAAGTGCGCACGCGCTCCTGAAGCACGTTGCCTTTGCGCTTCGCCAGCGCCGACTTGTCCTGTCCCGCACCGGCTACGTCCACGCCCCACACGGGGCGCGCGGAGTTCGCTTGCACATCGCGCATTAGCGCCATCTGAAGCAACTCGTAGGGGATTACCCGGTCATCTTCCGCCTTGGGGAATTCGCCCAGTACGCGCACACGGAAGGCGTTTGAATCCTCGCCGTAGCGACGGCGCATGTCTTCGATGAAGTCCGGAGAAATGCGCGGGTGGCCGACGCACGAAATATGCATCGTGAACCACATATCCTTCAGCTTATTGTGCGTGTCAAAGAATAGACCGCTCGTTCTAACCGGGTTCCCGGCGAGAATCGTGCAGGCGTTGTGCCCCGACATGGAACCAGATGCCGCTTCATACACGGCTTCCGGAATACCGCTGGCTTCGTCGCCAATCAGCAACACCCAACCCGGCGAGTGAACACCGGCCAGTGCTTCCGGCGTCTCGGGGCGGCTGGTCTTAAACGCAATGAACGACTCTTCCGGCGCGGAGATAAGCGAAATGCTATCCGTCTTGATTTCAAAGAGTTTGAACAAGTCGGGTGGCAACTTCTTCATCCACGTCACAGTCTCGGCGGCAAGAGCGTCGAAGAGTTGTCCGCTCGTCGGTGCCGTGGAGACAGTCTTCTGCGGGAACTTACAGACAATATGCCAGACGATGATCCACGCGAGTACGGTCGTCTTGCCGACTCCGTGGCCTGATCGCACGGAAATACGCCGCTCCCCGCGTGACACCGCGTCCATCAGAGCGCGCTGGTCGTCATCAATGGTGTGCAGCGCATCGTTGCCGTCCATGCCGAGAACATCTTCTACGAAACGCGCGCAAGCGTTGGCGTAGAGGTCTAGGAACTGCTCAAACGGATTCTGGGTCGGCAATTAGGCTCTCGCCTTGGCGCGCATGTAATCCATCGTCTGAATGCCCTGTTCGATGTGAACGTGCGTCAGACCATGAAATCCAGCATTGGACGTACCATCGCCGTTGACGGTAAGAGTCAAGATATTCTGGGTCCAAGTAGGGTCCGGAGTAATGCCGCTCACTGTTGAAACGGTTTCGGCGTCTCCATTGATAGAAATACCCAGTGTTGGAATGCCGGTTGTATCAAGGGTGGCGCGAATTTCTACTACATCATTAAATGTAGCAATGCGGCCTGACTGTTCGGTGGTTGTCGTAGTTGCGTGGTTATAGAAACGCGCAGCAATTTCGCCTAGCCCACCCGAGATAATCAGGAAGGTGTTTGCTATCGACGCGCCTCGTCCGAGTCCTATAATGTGCCCATTGAATGCGCCAACTTCTGTAGTACCAAGATTAATAAACCGAATATATAGCGTTAGTGGCAGTGTCGGGGTGGCGGGGAATGTCAATGAATCGGGGTTACGGTTCTTGGGCGTGCCGACGGTAATAATCGGACTAGTGGGTAGGGATTGGTTGGGTTCAAGTTGCGCGTGATGCAGAATGGCCGCTTGACCATTCACAAAACTACCAGACGGATATACGAAGACTTCGCGTGGGTTTCCCCCGCCGCCAATACCAGATGGGTTGCCAGTGGCATTTGCCCAGACAAGCCACCGCGTATCGTCTAGCTGAACTGCACCATGAAGACCGCCACCACTCGCGTTTGTAGTGACGTGTGTAGCCCAGTTAAAATCAATTGAATTTACCGGACCACCCCCGCCACTCGTATCGTAGATGCCCATACGCATTGTAGTAGCAGGCATCGTCGGATCATTCTCTACAATCACGTAGAACGTATCGGTCTGTCCGTTTACAAAAGTACCTACCGTCTGCGCACGGAAATTCAAACCGCTACTATCTCCATTGTTAAGATGCCGAGTAGCTGTTTGCCCCGCGACTATACTCGGCGCTGGGGTCAGAACGAAGTGGTTTGGATTTTGCCAATATGTTCCGTCTCCGAACAGGTTTGACCCGAGTGCCAAGTTGGTACTGCCGCCTTCGAGCAGCACACACTTCTCAAACCCCTGTGTCTGGTTTGAGAAGGCATAGTGACTATCACGAATGACGCCAGCGGCGGCGGGGGTGATTGGGTAGATCATTTTATTGAGTAGCCCAGCCGACAACTACCCATCCTACACTTGCGCTCAAAGAAGGCTGATAGCGAACTGTAGTCGGGGTCGCATCATTCCTATAAGCCCACGCAGTACGGATATCGGCAGAAACAACAGTAAAGCCGGTAGCTGCGTAGCCGTTTGCTGACCCATCGCCATCGGTCATTACAAAGAATGCTGAGAACTGATTATTGCCGCTTCCGGTGAAGCTTCCAGAGTCACCCGTGGTACCCGTTCCGATCTGGGTTGGATTCACATTCCCAACATCGTAAGGGGAAACAGCATCCGGGCCAGTTTCGATCAGATACGCACCGCGAATTGTATTGCTATCGGCGTTCGTGACCGTGATAGTCCCGACTCCTGCGCCCGCAGCAAGTACATTTTTCGCCGCAAATACATACGCCTGATTGCCGCCCGGAGAAACTATTCCAGAAGTGCCGATTGGTTTTAGCGCTGTATTCGTTGTGCCGTTGTTATAAACAACCGTGACCGCGCCGCCACCACCAATGCGTAGTCCGACACGCATATACGCTCCCGCTGGAACGGCTGAAGCAATTGTAGTAACAGACGTTGGTGTATTGACTGTTAGTGTGGCAGACGAACTAAACGCTTTTGCAGCCGGAGTCGTAACCGGAGCGATTGCGGCGGGTTGAACTGGAAATCCGTCACCCACCCATGCCCGCCCGAGGATACTCGCAATTGGACCAGCAGGCAACTTGCAGTAGTTCATGCCGAGTGCGAGTGAGAAGCCACTACTGTTGCTAAGGGCCGTAGTGCCAGTAAACGAACTGCCGGGACGCTTCTTGCCATTCACCCACAGGCGCATATGACCGTTTGTACCGTCCCAGAAATACCACGTTGTTATGCGCACAAACACCCCGTCTCCAAAAGGGATGCCCGTCGCTTCAAGCAACGAGAGCGGGGCGAAGTCAATCTGCGTATTTAGCGTAGTCAACCCGCCACCGGGGTAATCTGTCCCGGGGCCAAAAATATAGCCGCCCGGTTCGACATTCCCGACACGGGTAAGGTGTAGTTTTATTTGGGCCGTGACATTTGCAATTGTAGCACTAGGAAGCGTGTATACCGCATCCGTGTAAATGCCGTTTGTACCTGATACAGAAAACGGTGCGGAGTTTAGTTGTACCCCGGTCACATCTGTTCCCGTCACCGTCGAACTGCACTGTACCGCGTGACTTCCGCGCCATGCAGCGGCGGGTCGCACCACGGCAGTAACACCTTGCAGACTTGGGTTTGCGGCAAAAGCCCCGAAAGAGCCTTCTTCTGGTAGAGCCTCGCTAATAATTGTGGTGGACGCGGGCAGATATTCCAGCGCAGCAGTCAGTGTTGCACTGCCCTTGCTGTTGGCTACCACAATATCGTAACCCGCATTTGCTGTTTTTGCCGGGGCCGTAAACGTCAGGCTATTTAGCGATTTTGCGGTGATACTAGCGGACGTGCCCCCTACCGTGACTGTAGTTGAGGCATCGTTTAGGTGATTTCCTGTGATTGTGATGGGATCACCACCCGCCGCAGACGAAGTATCCTGACTCGGCTGAGACGTTGAATTTATCACGTCAAGACTAGGTGCTACAACGCCGCCACTGCCGCTCGCGTTTGACCACGGGTAGAGCAACGGAAGATAATCAATCAGCATTTAGGCGCGGTGGAAGGTCAACTCGACGCTAAAGTTCTGCCCAGAGGTCGGCGTGGCACCATTCTCGACCACCAGAACCCCGTAGATGGCATCATCGCCGTTCGGCTGGACCGTTGCGGCTACCTCATAGGCAAAGGGCTGTGGAAGGGCAGCTTCGACGTAGGCACCAGTAGAATTGGCACCGGAGTCGTCATTTGCCATTGTGCCAACGTCGATGTAACCGAGGCGCGCAGCGCGGTCGGCGTAGATTGTGGTCATCAGGGCAGCATCGGCGGGGATGCTCACGCCGGTCTCATTCAGGTTGTACAGGTAAAGCCGCATCTTGCCAGTCCAACTCTTGTTGTCCGTAAAGATACGCACTTTGGTAATGTACCCGCCGCGACCGGCACCGTAGCCGGATGCCCGCGAAGCATTCGCGAACTTCATCATGTGGGTAGTCGCACCATCGGAAATGACCTGCCCAGCTGTATAGGCGGTCGTGTTGGCGGCGCGGGTGAAGTGCGCCTCCGCAATTTTGATGGTATCGGTAAAATAGGCACGCAACGACATTTCGATTTCCTTCTCTGTTCCGGTGTCCGGATCGACGGGGTGGCCCCGAGAGGCAGATTAGCAGGGGCGGTGGGAGACGCGATCTTTTGGGTGTGGTCTACAACCGCCGCGCGCCCTGCTAACCAGAATGCCCAAAATTTTTTCGGGGGAGGGCTACCCGTGTATGGAGGGAAAATTTTTCCTGACGCCGTAATATAGCGGATTGTCAGCCGTGTAGCTATCCCCCCCCGGTGGCAAACGCCGGGGAGAGCCTAGGATTTCAGGGGGGGTTCGGTTTTTCTTCGTCCTCCTTTCCCTGACAAACAGACCCCGAACCTTTGCAAGTATCGTGCCAACTCACTCAGGTTTACATAATGTATATTATACGCAGTCAGATTGCTAAGTGATTAGTGCTCAATCACTTGCACATCTTCAGGTGCGACCGTGGTTTCGTTGGATGCTTTGGCAGTCGGCAGCATCGTTACACTAGTAGCGGCACTAGCTGTCATCGCTGGTGCAGCTTGGCGCGCTCGCAGTGCGTCTAAGTGCAAGCTACCAATAGAGATAGTCACGTTGTTGCCCTTCGTGCTACCGTAGGTGTCGCGGTTCCACGTCGAAGCTAGCCACTGCCGGGACTTAGAGCGGTCCCGCGCGCGAGTCACGTCTACCATGTTGTCGGCGGGTTCATCTAGCAGCGTAACGCTTTCCTCTGCCAGTACATGAGACGCGCGGGTACGTGCGTTTGCTAGCCGTGTGTCGCTCTCAGTGTCCCCGAACATATTGCGCAGCAGGTTAGGGATAACCGCGCGCTCTATCGGTATCCTCAGCTTCGCTTCTAGCTCTTTCGCGAGTGCAATAAGTGTGCCGCCGCTTTCGATCCAATCAACTACATAGTCTAGGATCGTTCGTCCCTCGCCTTCATTCTCGTCAAACCGGGCGCGCGTTCGCCGCTCTAGTTCAGCTATGATTGTCCGGCGCTTTGGCTGTCCTGCCATCCAACCCCCACAGTAACCGCCGTAGATGCACCCAAACGCCTAGGAGGCGATTAGAGGCCCGAACGTGTTAGGATGTTCGGAATACTAAGTCGTGTATTTACACTGACTTAGTTAAAACTGTCCGTTTTTGCGTACCCTAACCGCCCGAAAAGGCCGCAGTCGATTAGAAGCGATCCTAGCGTGATTGCGGGCCAATCGACCGTAGCCCCTGATTCGGTATTTATTCGGGTGCTACGGTTTCGGCGTTCGTTCGGTTAGTGGTGTTTGCTTGAATGCTCAACCGGGAGCGGTTCGTGTCCTGCTTCCTTGTGTCCAAAGTTCTTGGCGAACACTACCCGCTTTTCCAGCGCGGTATTGTGCGTGCGCTTTGCGCGAGCTTCAGCCGCGTTCAGCTTGGCCGCACCAATCTTCCGATCCTGCTTGACGCCTAGCTCTTTGTGGAGTAGCCCACGATGGCTGGGCTTGATTAGCGGCTTTGCCATCGTTCGGTCTAGTTGTGCGAGCTTGAATGCGCAAACGGAAGCGGCTTGATACCAACGCCACCCGGAGCATGCGCGCTGCCTTCTGGGCGAGCATGAACAAACTTACCGCCCCCGATGTTGGGCTTTGCCGTCTTTCCCATTACTGGCGCCTTGGTTACGCTCTTTACCGTGGCGGCTGGCACTTCAGCGCCCTTCACCTTTCCAAACATCTTATTTCCCTTTGCCATCGTCCTAAGTCCCATACTGCCAGTTAGCTAACTCACGTTGCCAAACTGCCCGTATGGGCTTCATTGGCTAATTTGGATGCGCTTTAGTGCAGCGCACTATATAGAAGGCGTAATATAGCTGGTTCGGGTTCCTTTCGGTAGCTCGTAAGTATCGTAAGTATGCTCGCAAACGTATCCGTAAGTATTATCTCTATATGCCGCAATGACTTGCAAGCATACAAGCGTTTTTCCCGGTTCACATCCGCTATCCTACGTCCCCCAGCCCCGGCGTTCAGTACAAGTAGTGTGTACTCCTTTAGTAGTAGATATAGAATAGAATAACAAACATTACTTACATACTTACATTACTTACAAGTGCTTATATACCAATGACATAACAAAAACATGACATTTACCAAATGCTTACCAATACTTACGAGTAGTGTCGATCTGGCTACCTGCCTTTCGGGGTTTGTACGGTTTAGGTAAAACGCAACGATCCTCGCACAATGCGGAACGAAGATAAACCGAAGTAACTGGGCAGAATGCAATACCACGGGCTAAAACGATGCTTTGAAACTGTGGCACGGCACTTGCAAGGTATCTGGCTGTCGCCGCTCTCCACTCAGGCGCCCCGCTCCGAACGGTCAGTGTTCGGTCACTTCAAGAGAGATTTTGAAGGGCTATGTACTCGCGGTATCGCTTCCGGCCTAGGTTCCCTAGGCGACACTCCAAAGAGAGCGGCACTGTTGACGGTTCGCGAGTGACATAGCGCAGAGGGAACGCCGGGAGTGCCTAAGCTAGCGGATGCTGAGGCAAGACGCTACACCCCGGCGTCTAATGCACAGCGCGAGTCCCAAGTCTCGCGCACACCCAAACGGCAGAGAGGCAACTATATGGAAAGAAAGGTAGAAGACGTTGCGGCAATCGCGGCGGCGCTGTGTGACATTCCGCTAGCGAGCGGTGCGCACACAGAAGCGCAAGGCGAGTATTGCGCGCTCGAAGCAGTGGCAAAGGTAACGAAACAGAAGCACAGCGACAACCCACCCAATGTCCCGGCATCTTTGGCGGCAGCGGGGCGCGCATGGAACGATGCGTTACAGACGGCAGAAGAACGCGCAAGGCTTTTGCGCCCGGTGCTTCCGCTGTTTGTGGGAGCCAGCAAAAGCAAGCGCGCGGAGAGCCGCCGTGGTTACATGGCGATTGACTGGACAGTACGCACGTTCCTTCCGGCGTTTCTTGACGTTGCGGGGCTGGGCGAGCATGCAACCGCGTTGCGAAAGCTGAAGGTCATCACGTCGCTTGCGCTTCTGCAAGCGGCACAGAAAAAGATTGAAGCTGCGGATTCGGCTGCGGATTCGGCTGCGCGTTCGGCTGCGTATTCGGCTGCGGATTCGGCTGCGGATTCGGCTGCGGATTCGGCTGCGGATTGGGCTGCGAGT